>Ga0116227_10001276_pt1 | contig 55557 bp, 43 predicted proteins | sample S1TSphgellanicum_FD_89693 | JGI IMG/M metagenome (GOLD analysis project Ga0116227, IMG submission 89693) | Host-associated microbial communities from peat moss isolated from Minnesota, USA - S1T2_Fb - Sphagnum magellanicum MG | ecosystem: Host-associated > Plants > Peat moss > Unclassified... | reverse complement strand
AGTAAAAAAGGTATTTTATAAAAACCCCCCCCCCAATTCCCCCCCCCCCCCCAAGGTATTGGAGTTTATAACGGCCCCCCCCCCCCCCCTTTTGTGTTTTTTTCAGCAATCAATCATAGTGTGTGTGCTTTGGGGAGTAGTAACCTTGGAATGAAGAAGTTTTGAAGGTGCTTTTTTCTTTCAATGGAATGCATCAAAATATCTGAATTATGTGACCCAGCACCCTCCACTGCAGCATCCATTGGAAACCTCCTATGAATGAACCACAACTTCATCCACAACTAAGTCTCCAGTTAACCCTTCTACATCCACCTGACACTACTACCTAGTTAACAACAACCCAACCTACATAAGTGAGTAACTATCATAGGTAAGTAGGTAAGTAATGTAAGTGGTACCTTGTATGTATGTATGTATGTAAATAGAAGTGTATCATGTATTAAATATGTAGATAAATGTGGATGGTTGGTACCAATGTTGAACAATTATCTTTTTTATCAAAAAGAATGGTTCAAAAGCATAGTTTTAGTTTTGGTTCTTGTAAGAGTTTTGAAGAATCAATTCAATTTTGGATTTTTCTTTTATTTTTTATTTTTTGAAAATTTTCATTTTCGCCCCAATTCTCAAACGATTACCAAACTTATTGAAAATTGAAGTCAAGACCATTCCATAGGAAGAGTGGCATCTTACCTACAAGCCATATCTTGTCATGTGTAGTAATAAAGTTGATTGTTTTTTATTTGAAGTTCCTTTATCCCAATGTGGCTTTAAAGCTAAAACCATTGACATGGGTTACACTTGTAATGTCAAGATTTTCCTGATTAGTTTGTTCCCACGGGGACAAGGGACTATTCGCATTCGATGCCAACTTTTGAAAGTTTTACCTTATTAGAACTAGTTTCACATCAGGTGAACGGGTTTCTTTGGTGAAAATGTTTAGACTGTTATGAATTGGAACAGATGTTCTTTTTTTGGTGTTCGGAGAGAGTGTGGACACAGTAGGTAGATGTACAACATCTTATTTATTGGCAGGACCAGCGTGTTTGTGATGCCTTGTTCTACAATGGATGCAACTAATCTCTCGGTCGCCCATTATGTTGGGTGGGTCTCTTGCCTAACCCTAAGGGGCTCAGCTGACACCTTACCCAACATAAGGGGCATCGGCGTGACTAGTCTCTCCAATGCCCATTATTTATGTAGGGTGGGTCTCTTGCCTAAACCTTAACCAACATAACGGCCAAAAGCTTGATCATTCCATAATACAAAACTATTCATCATGTGTGGATGGGTGCTGGTTCACTCTTGCCAAAATATCTCATATAAGCAAATTGCGTATTGGGTCTCCAAGGGTGGGCAAGCAATCAATAAGAGAAACAGGTGAGGAGCTGAATGTACTTTGGAATGACAACTGTAGTCCTTTGAAGCAAAGTTAGGTTCATTCATTGATTTGGAGCTACAACAACACAACTACCGGCAGGTGATCTGTTTCTGGGAGTGAGTGAGTGAGTTCCCCAGTTGTTACATGGGTGGTGGTGGTGGTGGTGGTGGTGGTGGCAAGCACCATGAGGCATGACTCTCCCTTATCATGAAAACTCTCAAGTTCATTCAATATTCACCTAACAACCACTCTTCTTGGGTGCATAATTGCCAAGCAAGTGTGGAGCATAGATAGATAGTGAGCTCTCTCTCTCTCTCTCAGGTGAACAACCAAACCACTTGAGGATTTCACCTAAATTTGCATTTTGGTAATGTCGCCAACCCTGGGGTGTACCCATGGTAAAGCACCAAGCAAACATTAATATGAACCTAAACATAGGTAGATCACAAGGTGCAAGGAGTGGGCTCGAGTTCTTACGCCTACTCTCTAAAAGTGAGACCAAGCTTACACCTATGATTCCTAGGAGGGATATTCATGAATATAATTTGCCCTTCAAATACATGAGGAAATTTCTTTGGTTGTTCTATAAAAGTGCACCTAGTGGTTTTCTTTTTAAGTTTTCTTTATGTAGCATCATTTAACAATTATTATCCCCCCCAAAAAAAATTAGCATTAATTGGTGACATAGAAAACTATCTAACTACTATAAAAAAATTGAGAAAAATTGCACCAAAATAAAATACTTGTATTGAAATGTGATGGATTTTTTTTTGACGTATAAGTTTTCTTCCCAAAAATTTGGTGTTTTTTTTTCTAAATAGGAAAAAAAATTAAGCATGTTCCATTTTTAATTCTTGAGGTTGAAATTTTGCAGAAATCCACCCCAAAGTAAATCACTAGGTTGAACAATGACCAATTAACTAACCCTCTCAATACCAATAACAAAGTGCACAAGTCATGTGCTAAAACCCTATCCACAAATAGTGATTACACATTGAACTCTTTGTTCATTAAAGATAACCCCCAAAAAATGAACAAAAACAAAAACAAATTCAGACCACCAAATTAAGCAATCCAATTGACCTAAAACTAATAATCTTTAGGCTTATACAAAACCTTATTATGTTGAACATTGAACTATTATTATGATATGGTCTCTTCTGTGCCATGGTCTATGTTATGATATAACTGGAGTCACTTCATCAGCACCCAACATTTTGCCCTCCCACTCTTATTATGTAGGTGTAAAATTCGTCATGTATTCTTGGAGGGATATTCATAGATATAAGGTGCCCTCCAAGTACATTGTGAAGTGAGATAGTGTTACAAGATGTGTTATCAAAGGAAAAGAATCCCAAGTTGCATTTGCAATAGGAATTTTAACTTCCTAAAAGAGGTTTCAAGGATTACAACATTTTCAAATGTAGACTTCTACTTTTACCATGTAAAGGTCTCGATGCAAATTATAATAAAATAAATTCACATTGCCAAAATAAAGATGCGAAATATATAAGGTCCATGCCATGATGTTTACATTGTCTTTACTTAGTTTTAACATAGTTGCATCTCATTTGAACTCATTTAGTTTGTACATAACTATTTGTATTCCTAAAAACACCATTAAACCAAAATTGGAAGCATATGATTTCATATTCCACTTATTTCAAATATATCACCCAATTTTGTCCATAAAGTCCAATTTTGTTTTATTATGTTGTAGACCCAAATGAATGCATAGTCTTTGCCTAAAGGCATAGACCAATGAAAAAAAAATCCAAAAGTTATGACACCTTGAAAGGTTGAAATTAAAATCATCAAAATGAATCAAAACAAATCAAAGGGCAATTTGAGAGACCAAATCATGTCAACTTTGAAAGCTTCATATGGCACTAGAAATTCATTTTCAGAGCTCAAAAATAGTCTATTCTTCTATTAAAAGAAGTTACATTCATTAAGAATTATGAGTTTTCAACATCATAAGACATCAAATGTCCCAATTGTGAATGGGCATTTTTACCCATTTCAAAAAATTTGATGAAAAGTTCATTGGACTTTAATATTGTATCAACAAAAAATTTCACCCTTTTATTCAATTGCAAAAAGTTAAAGAACAAGTGAACCAACTTTTTTCATTCCATTGCCAAAATTGAGATTAAAAAACTATCATTCATACCACTTAACAAACTAGAGTTGCTTAACGAATCAAAATGGGTTAATTATGTACTTAATTAAAAACATTTTTAATTGGATACCATAAATCCCCCACTAATGTAATAATTTATCATAAATAATCACAAGAAAGTCAATAATATTAACCCATTTAACTAAACTACAAAAGACCAACAAGTTTTGTCAAAATCCTATGTACACATACTTGAGCAACAAACAAGAGGAGTCTTCTATAGGTCATTACATCAAATTTTATGATGTCAAAAGTCAAATCAATGACATTGTACGTAAAATATATGACATCACACCTTGAAAATGAAGTCAAAATTGACACTTCAAAGATTGTGTCACAAGTGCATTGCACCAAGAAGGGGAGAAAATTTCGAGCTAACAAATAACATCACCTTTATGTGTCATTCATGCATGTATCACAAAATATAGTCATTAAAAATAGACCAAAATTGCACATGTTCTAAGAGCGAAATCAAGGCAATTACAACAAACACAAATTAATCACAAGTGGTGAAAGACTAGCAAGGTTAACGTAAACAAAGTGGGGAATTATAAAACATTATGTTTTTAAACTTGTGGGTTTTCTAAGGTCTTTTAGCTCTGAATGTCACAACCTTAGCCTTGGGCTTGCGACCAAGGCAAGGGCTTGCAAAAATGCAGCACAAGAAGGAAGCCCAGGAAACACATCTTACTTTTGAGAGTGCAAAAGAGTGTGAGAGAATGAACCCTCACACTCCCAAGGCAACTCCCACTTGGGGAGTTGGACTCCCGATGGACTCCTAAATCTTTAGGGAACGATTGCAGGGTAAAAACCCATTAGATTGAAAAATAGATGTCTAAAATGAGTTCACATCACCCATTTGGACATTTGAAACACAAGTTATATCAAAAAGAAAGGTTGGGAATCAAATTAACAGTTTGATTCCTGACCATTAAAAATCAGGAATTGACCCGATTCCTTGCATGCAGGTGGCGTGCCACATACCGTTGGAAATTTTTTAACAAGGGCTACAACTTTATTTTAAACCTCATCTTAATCGAAGGTCTACACACAAAGTTATGGGGCCCCAAAGTCGTGGGAATCCCAACTTTGGGCCTAACTCCCATTTGGGAGTCCTGAGACAAAATGTCATTTGGATGTGAGCCTCGTGGAAAACACAAAGTATACTATAAGGGGGAAGGTGGTGGTTTTCCTCAAGTCCGGGCTGTGGTGAGTCTTGTGAGTCCGAGTTTGCCTGTAGCTTGTCTTAACACCAAAAGTGCTTCAACTATGCACTAACCTACTTGTTGGCTGGTTTGTGCAGGTCCGTATGAATGATTGATTACTTGTCATTCCCATTCTGGAGCTCTAGCATGCCCCTCTACCCCCAAAGTGTTGTGAGCCAAAGAACGTGCCCCAATTCCTTGCTCTTCCACTGGTTTCACTTCAAACTCACATTTGAATCTATCAAAAAGCTTGGGAGCGTGTCACTGAATGAATCAAAGTTTTCACCTAAAGATGTGTTTCAAAAGAGTTTGGAATCATACAAGTGACAACATGGTAAATGTTAATCTTCATCTATTCATCTAATTCTTATTTTTGTAGTTTAAAACATTGTCATTGAAACTATCAAATTTTGCCAAGAACAAAACTACAAAAACCAAATAATCAAGTTTATCAAAAGTCCATATCTGAACTAAAATCATGTCTTTAATGAACTAAAAACAAAATTCAAATCAGTTTAGAATTGAAAATAGAAATTATAAAACAAGTACAAGTCATCAAAAAAGTTTTTTCCATCAAGTATTTTCTCCTAGCTTTAGCATGAGCTTCTTGAAAAAAAATACAACTTTTAATCTTCTAAAATCAAAAAACTTCCAAAGTTCATTCTTGGTCTCCCCACCATAAGAGTAATTCAAACTACCCACTTTTATAAGTCCTAATTAATCCCGCCCCGTTCTACCCATTCTATTTTACAATGATAACATAAGTCTACCCTTAACAAAACACCCTAAAAATGCAACATTCAACTTCATAGATTGTTGGTTGTTGTTAAACAATATCACGCATCAAACTAACATGCACAAGGAATTAATGTGTGCACCACCTCCAAATTGAAAAAGTTTTGAAAACAAAGAAAAAATTCCAACCATCTTAGTTGAACTCATGAATACACCAACTATCATGGATAGTTTGACTACCATGGAAGCAATTCAATAACTCTAAACAACCCATGTCCAACCTTTCAAGTTGTGAACGTAGTTCTTAAAACACAACAAAGTTGCAACAACCCACATTAATTGAACTTTTGGAATAAAACACAAATGCTTCACAAAACTAAAAAAATTGTGAATTTTTTTCATTGATTTTCAATTGATACATATGTTCATTACCAAGTCTAAAATGTAAGTCTAAATTTTCTATGGTTTTAATGCCTTGTCAAAACATTACAAAATACAATCTTCGACAAAATGGAACACCAACATTTGGTTTGATAACCTCTAGTTGGTCATCACGTTCGTCCTCCAAGATCATATTATATAAAACCACACATGCCATGAAAATGTAAATTACAATTTCATGATCCCATTGGTGGCATGTATTTATAATTATTTAAAACTAAGCTTGCAACATTCTAAAACAATGTTCAATGTTTTTACAACTGTCCACGTTTGCTCTACCACATTCCATTGTGAAAGACAAGAAGGATGATCCAAAGGAGATGACACAAAATGTTCAAGATGAACTCAAGTTGCTCTAGCTTATGTGGACAAGATATACAAAAAAAGTTGGACATGTGAAAAATGATTAAAAGAATGCTTGTCAATAGGTTGAAAATTGAACCCAAAAAAAAATCTATGTTTATGAATACCAAATTGACAGATTTTGCAATACAATTTTTCTTGGTTTACCAATCTATCTATGAAAGGAAAGTTGTTTGTTTGTTATGTTGAGATCTCCCAATTCACAACACCTCTTGCCATGTCCTAGGTACCGTCGGAAAGTCCTCAACAAGTAGGGGTGCACCTAGTTGGTTTCATAATGTTTCAACCTATGGTGGAAAAATGATTGACTATTGAAAAAAAATCTTTGAAAATTCATTTAAACCAAAACTAAACATTTAAGGGAAATTTGGGTGCACTTTTGATTATGTTGGAAACACCCTTGAGTGAGTGAGTGAGTGAGTGAGTAGGATTTAATGAAGGTGGAAAATTTTAGACCATTTTTAGTGCAAAAGATATTGAAAATTGAGTAATTTTTGTCATTGAAAATCCAATTAAATTACAAAAAAAGCTTTTGAAAGGAAAAACTAGGCTACACAAGTGAACATGATTTGGTAGCAAAGGTAGAAAAATCATGAAATGCTGACCCACTAAAGAACTCACATTTTGTTTATCTAGCTAGTAACCTACTCTGACATGCACCACCATTCCAACATAAAATTGACAATTATGAACTGCACCCACAATTCATGTCATTTAGTTATGAGGCATTTTATTTTACTAGTCACTGGTTTAGGAGGGACATGTGCTGAGTGGCCATGGCAGCCCTCACTGGACACTCTTCTTTATGGGTTGTTTGGTGTAGTGGTGGTGGTGGTGGTGGTGGTGGCTATGGGAGATTTTCCAATCTTGAAGATCTTATGGTAAGAAGCTTCCACATAAAATTATAAGCAACCTAATTCACGGCCCTTCTTCTCTCATGACTAGAGAGAGTGCATTATTATAACTCCTAGCTCAACTCTTAGGATCCAAAGTTGAAAGTGGCAATTCCACTCATCCATAATCATTACTAGCTTGACACCACAAGCCCATAAATAAGTACCCCCAGTTTATAATGGGAGTATTATTAGTCCATGGGGAGGGTTTTTTTTTCTTTGCTTTTTGGGTCTATTCCCAATGTGTTCCCCTCAAGTTCCCAAGATGTTCCCATCTGGTTCCAAAATTGTTCCCTAAGACATTCTCACTAGTACCTTCAATTTTTTTATCCCATCTTGTTTGGTCATGGGTCAACTTGCATGTGTATAAGTTCTAAAGGGGGTGGCCAAAGGGAATCGTGATAAAGCATGCTTCTATTCTGAGGAGGGAAGCATAAAATTAAATAAAAAAATAATAATAAACCAAGCTTTGGACAGTTCCAAAATAGATATGTTATAATCTTCTCCTTCAAGATGATTATATAGGTTACAAGAGTAAAACTTAAGGGAAAAGGATAGAGGATCCAATGAGGAACTATTGGGAACATGTTGGAGAACACATTGGGAACTTGGGTAACATGTTGGGGGAACCCATTGGGAACAACAAAAAAATCACTAATCCTCCAAAAAAAAAAGACCCATATTGAAAAAATCCCAATCTTAATTACACTTCTTCCTTGTGTAAGCCTTACAGCCTTGATATGTATTAAGGGGGTCAATATGGCTTGAAGATTTCTGACTATATTCTAGCATGTGAGTTCGAGTGAGAGAGTCAAGCTGCGCTGCTGCAATGGAGATAGCCTACTGGAACTCCCTCCCCTCGCCCCCACCACACTTGATAATACATTTGTACTTCATGTAAATGACAGCAGCCGCCACTACACAACTTGTCTTAAACGGACAAGAATGCTCTTACTTATAATGTCAGACAACAGTTATGTTGTCGACTCCTAAAAGGAAAGACAGGATGAAACTCAGTTTACCACCAAAATTGGTAGAAAAAAACACTGATGAAACCCCTGCCTTAAAAAAAAGCTTTTGATTAAATGGGAGATTTGTGTGTTGGGCTTTTCTGCACTCCACTTCTTTTGATTATGGCGGGGCTATTCACTGCCTAGATAGCAAAGACACATCCAACCACAGAGGGTACTAAAGAACACTACCATGCAATGATGTTTGTACCAGTGTTGGGCGGGTATCTAGTTCGTATGTTATATATCAGATCGTTCTTAAAAAAATTCATACCCGCCTGGTATTGTTTTTAGATCTTTTTCAAATATTTCAGACCTTCTTATTACCTACTCTCCTAGACCTTGTTGGTCTAATATCAATTTGGGAAAAATCATGTTTTTGGTAAGTCAGTTTGATCTAAACTTTATACTTTTTTTTTTCTTTTGGGTCACTAGCAACTAACGAGAAATCAATGCATATGAAAACTTACAACAAACCCCTTTTATGATCACACACACCCATTTTGAGTCACATTTTTCTTTGTGTCACACATTCTTTTTTTGATAATCATCCATTTTAGTAAGAAATGCCATTTTTTGGAGTCACTACCACACTCATTATTGCACAAAACAAATTGCATAGCTTTTTTAGTAAATATGATCATAATGGGACAAATATTAAGGTTTTATAAATTATAATTCCCTTTGGCAATGTTAGTGTTGGCTATGTGTTCAAGTTGTGTAAACTACTAACAATGAATCCAGTTGAAAAGAAAAGAAAGAGGCAACTTTTTTTATTTTACATATGTAAGAGAAAGGTGAGCTTGCCAAGAAAGCAGAAATTTTTAATGAAAACAATCTAGTTGACAAGATACACAAAGAGCTCAATCTCAAAATAAATCGTCACATTAAAACAGGCAGAAATCAGAACTTTCTTCAAGTCTAATAATGCATTGTTGAGCTGAGAATAAGACATGTAAAAAAATTTAAACAATTGTTGGCACCTTTATTCTCACATACAAAGGCTAATTTGCAAGGTTTTTTTTTTTGTTTTTTGGGCCTACAGTCACAATTTTGTAAGGGCTTGTATGGAATGTGATGATACACATTTGAATCACAATTTGTTAGTGTCACAACAAAAAATAAAAAAGTGGTCAGCAAGGGCATGATTATAAAGGGAATACTTAGCTCTAAAACTTTGCGTGACATCATATTGGGTGGTTTCTAGGTTGGGTATTTAGAAAAAAATGGACCCTTTCGCCAAGTATTTTTTTAAAAAAACACTAAGAACCAGACGACACTGGTTTGTACTTTTGACCGTGCCAAAGAAGCTGGCCATAACTGGATGTCAGTTCACACTGAGAATTAATTACAAGCATCCTTGTCGAAGATGCACATATATATGTGCATGCGGGGAGGATGGAAAGATCAGCAAGTTTCCCACGAGTTGTTGTGGTAACGACGTCAGGTCACGACCCATTGCACCAAAGCAGAAAGCAATTTCTTCTTCTCATCTTGGATGTTGTTCTTCTTCCTTTTGTCAAAAGAATTCTAAAACCAGCCCAAAATGGATGTGTATGACTGGTTTGCAGTTTGCAGCAAAACCTCTGGACATAAATTATTAGATGGCTGGAACATTTGGTGTGAGTTACAGACAGACACATGATCTGATCGCATTCAGAATTTGGAATGAATCAACTTAACTACCTAAACTTTGATGTTATGACATGTATAGATCTAATGTAATAAGCTCACCAGTTTGGCAGTCTCTCTAGTGCATTTTTTGGAGATGGAGGTTAAGATGATTATATATATGAGAGGTGTGATTATTCACCTGCTCTCTCTCTCAATTTGTCCTATGATACCCGGGGGGTATCTGTCAGGTATATCATTGGGGGAGGGGGAAAGATTAAAAAAAATCAGCCCAAGTCTTTTACACTACTAGATTGAAAAGCCCACACCACCTAAGCCCACACCACCTTTCTTCTCAGACTTTACACTACACAAAAGTGTGGCTTTCATGAGGAGATGTTGTCATCCCCCCTCCATCGTCCCCATAATTGCAACTCTTTTCTTTTGTTGTAATGCACTCTCACAGTGCATCATTCCCTGAAATCAAAAAACACAACAAAACAAGGGGTGTGTGTGTGTGTGTGTGTGACATTGTGGCCTTGCCAAGTACATTAAAAAGGTATTTTAAGGCAAAAGAAGAATCATGAAAAACTCAAATATTTCACCATGCATGCAAAAATGTAATCTTCAAAAAGAAAAATCCTCTGAAAGAAACCCAAAATTCTTCAAGATATTGTAACTTTGTAACTAATAATCTCAAGTTTCAACAAAAGCCAAAAAAATACCATCTTTCAAAAAAATCCTCAGATAAAAATAGACCTAGGGGGCCAAAATCCCTTGAAGCTATTAATTAGAGTACTCTATAATGCATCTGAACACAAAATTAAATATCCTTTGCCTTGGGTAGGCAAAAAGGCCCAATAAAATAAAGTTCGTGGAAGAATCCAAGTTGTACTTTGTGCAGGTAAGGAAGGGTAAAAGGGTAGGTACAACGGTACACAGTACAAGTTTCTTCAGGCAGGTAATGAACACACAACACTCTCTTCTCTTCTCTTCTCCTTCTCCTTCTCTTCTCCGGCAAAGAAAGGACCCCCGGCCTAATGAATGAATGACACAACCAGCTTAACCGTTCCACACGGACTGACCCATTTTGACCCCTTCCCTGTAACGGTTGTTGGACACTTACCCCGTTTCATTTCGTCACCCCGTCTCACTAGCACCCACCAGTGTACCGTGATGGATGGATGGATGGATGGATGGATGATGAGTGGATGGATGGATGGATGGATGGATGATGAGTGGATGGATGGATAAGAAACTTTTTTTTTCATTGGGTTCCAGTTTCCTTAGCTCATCCTAGTTATCGGACCTAGTGTAGTCAAGGAGGTTGGGTCAATTTATTTATTTTCCACACACACACACACATATATATATAGGTTTTTTTTTCTTTGTTGCCCATCTACTTGCCCTACCCTACCCTACCCACCCATCCATTTGCCCATCTAGCTACCCATTCTTGCCCTCATTGCCCTAACTTGGAGGAGGTGCTACTTGAGAAAAACAAGTTATTACTTAGAAGAGGAGGAGGTGCTACTGCTTGGAGAAGGGGGAGGACCTAAATGCTTGGTGGAGGAGGAGGAGTTGTTGCTAGGAGGAATTGGGAGGAGGAGGAGGCGCCAACACTCCATAAGTGAGCCAAACTAAAAAGATACTAGCTTCTTCTTTTTTTATTGTTTCAAAAAATTTTGCCACAATAGCTTGTAGCTCCCTATTTTTTGCTAGGGGAACTTGTAGTTCATTGGCTATGGTAATAGAGGTGAGAACAAGTTTTTTGTTTTTTTAAATAATAATTTGAGGCACCAACATGCCACAAAGTAAGCCAAACTAAAGATACTAGCTGCTTCTTCTTGTTTCAAAAACTTTTGCCACAATAGCTTGTAGCTCCCTATTTTTTGCTTGGGGAACTTGTAGTTCATTGGCGATGGTAATGGAGGTGAGAACAAGTTTTTTGTTTCTTTTACTAAAAATTTGGCCAAGAAGCTCATAGCTTCCTAGTGATGGTGGCAAAACCTTTGTCACCATTGCCAAAGCGCTATGCTATTTTTAAAATAAAAACTCCATGGAAATATTAGTTCCTTGTTATTTTATTTTATTTATAAACTTTTTTGCTAGGAGAGTTATGAACTCCCTATTTTTATTTATTTAAAAAATATTCTTCCCCCCATAGAACCACAAGAATCATGTTTTCTTTTAATTTTTTTGCCAAGGGAGCTCATAACTCCCTAGCTTTTTTTTTAATAAAAAATTTCTTGCGAGGGGCAAAAAAAAGGGAAGAAGATTTTTTTAAAAAGAAATAAAAGAAAAAGAAAAATTAGGTTTTTTTTCCCTTTTTGTGAAAGATTGTTTCATTTGACTTGTAATGTTTTTGTTCGTTTGCATTTTTATTTTTATTTTCTCTTTTTTATTTTGGATTATTTTGGAATTTCCCAATGATGAACAATGGTTTTGATTTTGTTTTAATATGGCACCTCAAAAAAGATGTAGATGACAAAGGAAGATATCAATTAACACCAATCAGAAGGAGATGAAATAAACAAGGAAGGAGATTAAGCAATTGTTGTATATACACCTACTTTCGAAAGTAAGTTTTCTATGATGGATTGTATTTCACAAAACACATGCTAGGTGTTAAAAAAAATTCATCAAACATTACCATTTCAAATAAACAACCTTATCCCATCCTCATTTTTCATTCAAGAGTAGAGATGGGTAATTTTTTTCCTTAAATTTTTTTTCTAACAATACCCATATGCATTATATAATCCAAGCATCCATTTATTTGTCTTGGGGGGCCGAGGCAACAAGACCATAAATCAATGAATGCTTGTATTTTGAACAACGCTTAAGGAAAGCATATGGGGAATGAAAAAAAAATGATTGGGTAAGAAAAAAAACAGAAGCTGAATGGGATCAACTTCACATTAAGGCACAATGCTTGGAAAAGATTTGACAACCTTTATTGGTGAAATTAACATCTAACAAGTTGTTAAACCTCATTGGAATTCTTGGATGGGGTGTGCAATTCATCCCACCAAATGCATTTTCATGGATTAAAAAGGATGGTGATCTTGTTGGAATAATTCATGTAAGTAAAGTTGGTTATGCAAAGCCTTTTAAAGTTGCATGGGAAGTTTGAAATTGGAGTCTAAAATTGAACAAGGAAAAATGGGGGAAAAAATGCATGTAGCTTGCAAATACCATGAATTATAAATGATTTATGACTAGTAAGTTTGCACACAATATTTTGTTTACTGTTTCCATAGTTTCCATCCTTCATTTGGATCATGACATTAATTTGTTCATTTGTTGAACTAAGCTTTTAAGCACAATAAAAGATGCTTTTGTGGTGGATGTAATTTAAGTGGCATTTCAACATGGACAAAATTTTTATCCATCATCATGTGGAAAGGTCATAAAATTGCAACAAATTATCAAAAGAACATGGGCATTTTTAATGATTCTTCTTTGAGTGCATCACAAATTAAAAATCCAACAAATTAATAATGGAATTTGTGCAAAGTTCATTCATTCATAGGTTCATACATTTTACATATGAATATCATGTGTTGAAAACACATTTGACACATAGATAAATGTGTTTACAGATGAATTACGAACCTTTGAATGAATGAATGTCACATGAATTTTGCATCTTCTTATGAATTTGTATGTCAAATGCATTTTCAATGCACAATATTAATTTGTAAAATGTATGAATTATAAATAAACGAATTTTGCATGATTTCCATTTCTAAGTCATGAGATGTTAAATTTGTAATGTGAAGGTGCACATTAAAAGATATATAACTTACAATGGGATTTTTTTGCATATCATTGGCAATATTGTAGTGTGTTCACTTGAATGTTTTTGTACATGTTCATAGATTCATTTTTGCAACTTTTCACTTATTTCATTTTTGCAATTTCAATTTGTGACTTGGTCTTATTTCCAATCTATGTCATATTACATACTTAACATACCCCAATCCACACAATTGGGTTACATTAATTACCATAAAACCAAATGAACAATATCCTCATTTTTTTGTTTCAAACATCAATTGTGGTAAATTAGCAATGCCCTCATGAATGAAAATTTTAAGTCATTGTTAGCATGGTCACAAATGCAATACATGCACAATAATTTCCTTACACAATGTATTAAAAATGAATTACAATATTTGCATAAAATTGTATTGTGTGATTTCACCAAAAGTCTCCAATGATTTGGGCAAAATTCTCATATATGGATATTGCAAAAACTTACTTTTCCATCATCCAAGGTTTATTCAACCACATCTTCTCCACTAAATGCAATACCTACAACTAATGGACCAAATGCATCAGGGTAAATCTAAAATATCATCATAAATAAGAATATAACCATTAACAATAAATTATATTTGTAATATAAACTATAATATTCAAAGAAAATTTCAAATATTATAGGATAGAACCTCTTAATAAATATTGAAATTTTATATTAATAATTAAAATATAGCTATGAATTATATAAATATTTGTTAATGAATATTCAAATTTGAACCTACATATCAATTAATTGCAAGTTCATAATACTATTAAACTTAGATTAAAATTTTGTTCAAACTAATTAGTTTAAATTTTAAACCCTAATTGTATTAATGCATTGAAATGTATTAAAACATCATAAATTTTTTATTTGAATTTTATTCACATAAATGTCTTTATACATTTTATTCAACAAGTAATAACATTTAAAATTTATTCAAAAGATTAAAAAAATACAAAAAAAGGTTTAAAACCCTAAACCCTGAGTCTTAATTATACTATCATGTTGAAACTAAATAGATCTTTGATCATTTAAATTTTTGATGAATACTGTACCATGTCCCTTTGTTTGGTTAATGTGTTAATAAGATAGTGTAAATAGATGGATGACATGTATGTTTGGGATCCATAACAAGTAAGTTGGGAAGTTCAAAATTGTTGATGAGTACACAAGTATATATCTAGGTAGGTAGGTTGTAGATAGGAAGGATGTAGGCAAGCGCATAGGTAGGTTGTAAACAAATATGATGTAAATATTTGTGTAAGTAGTTTGTAGATAGGTAGGATGTAAGTAGGTGTGTATGTAGGTTGTAGGTAACTAAGCAAGTAGGTACCTATTTGTGGTTGATGATATATTGGTTGGTGATAAGTAATTAATTAGGTAGGTAATTGATAGATAGGTTAGGGTTTGGAAATATGTAGGTTGGTTGGTAGGTAAGTAATAGGTGGGAAAATTGTAGATTTAGGTATGTGTATTTAAATATTGACCACTTACCTACACTAGGGAAAAAAAAACCAAAATATAATCACTTGATTTGTGACTAATTGACACATGTAATTATTTCCTAAATTTTAATTTTTTGGTCAACTTTGTGATTATTCTACAACCAATGGCTTAATCATCTACCAAACTGATGATTTCTAACATTATTTTCATCCTAAAAGGCCCATGAATGGCCCATTAATTGTAGAAATAACCAAAAATTGGTTCCAACTATACATATAATATGATATATTGTACAAATATTAGTGGAATATCTAAATTATAATACATTAAGGTGTTCCAAAGTGCACTAAAGGTTTATTATGTCTACTAAAATTATTATTTTGTGTTGTTATTATTATTATTGTTAAACATTGATTGTTATAGTTAATGAAAATTATAAAAAATGAAAACATAATTATAAAATAATTAGCCTACTATATTATCCAATAATAACATAGGATATGTAATATTATTACTGATTATATATATATATATATATATATATAATATTTCTTTTGACTATTATTACCTATAATAGTTAGTATAATTAATAGGTGAACTAGGTTAATATATAATAAGTACTAGGAAGTAATTGTATATAGGTTGCAACTTAGTTGGTCATATTTGCAACTTAAATGTTTAGCCCATATTTTTTATTTTCCATTCTTTTAATGTGAAGTATATAACTAGCTACATTAATTGTATTTAAAATGCAAGTGCCATTCAAGGGATAAACCAATAAACTAGGTTCAATTTTAAAAATTAAATCCAAAATAATATAAGATTATTTAATTTACTTAATTAGCCTAGGCCTACCTTCCTTACCTATCTACATAAATGTTGTGTGTCAATATCTTATTGACCTTAAATTGAATGATCCAAATTTAATTAATTAATTAATTAATATCAAATTGGGCTTAAATGTGCCACATGTCATAATTTATAATCATTAAGAATGGAAAATGGGGAATTTTCCAAAAATAAAAAATAATAATTTTGAAATATTAAAAATTGTTACCACATGTCAACATATCATTTGTTGTTAGTGTTGATTAAATTAGTCGCATGTTAATCACAAATGATGATAGATATTAGTTAATCAAATGATGAAATAATATTTTGTTGACTTTTATTTTCCATCCAAAGAACATGTCATTTGTGACTATTGTTGCATGCAACTTGTCAAATGAATGCAACCAGTGGGATTTTAATCACATATCTCAATTGTGACTAAAACTTAGTTGTAGGGACCAATTGCAAAATCCCATTTTCTTTTAATGCTACCCACAACCTATATATTACATTTTTTTTTACCTAGCTACATAAGTAAAGCTTAAAACTTGATTTGAAGTAAACATGTTGATAATGTTATATTGACAAAAATATGACATTGTGATGTTGTGGAACATTGGTTGAATTGGTTTTTAACATGGAAGTGACAATTTCATTATTTATACTTGCAATCTATTCAATGTTTAGAGGGCTAGGCTAGGTAGGTAAAATAGTTAGAATTAGGTTGAAATATGCAATCTAATATTTTTTATATTTTTTACCTACATAATAAGTAGGTGTGAATGTCTACAAGTGCCCATGACTAGACCCTTTTCATCAAATGTCTATGCATGATATATTAGTTGGAAAAATAGTTACATAATCAATGAAGGTGTTATCCCAATCCACATAGATTGGATGGCACTATGTCAATGGATGATTTTTTTTGTGTTGCTTGTAGTAACAATATGTGATTGTTTTTTCAATGCCACATCATGTCTTTTATGAATAATGTCTTTTGCCATTTGTCCAAGGTAATTAAAGGGATTTCCAAATCATATGTGTCCATTATAATTAAAGAATTAGCTAAGAATCTAATCATGAATATGCAAATATCTTCTAATGGATTTTAGTAGTTTGTATGAACAACTTTGAGAATCCCAATATTGAAGACTAAAATTGGATAGAAAATAAGAATACATGAGACAATAAATCATTTATTTTAAAATTGGAGCTTATATCTTTGATTGGTGGCTTAAAACATGCTACTTATTTAGATCGACCCATGACACAAAACTAAATTTTTCTTTTCACAAAGTAATTAGATATTTGTAAACTAACAAGAATAATATGGAGTAGTTGGAATTTTTTAAAAAGTTAAAAATGCATACAAAAATTCCACATGTCATGAGTTGTCCATCAAAACCTTCCATTTTTTATTATTGAATACATAGGACAAAACATTAATGTAACGTCATCCATCATAGCAAATTCTAAGAAAATTCCAACTTTCATCCACCTCATCACTTGTATGAACTTGGACAGAAGTCTTGTAAAATATAATTTAAATGAGACTTTGGATAAAACTCACATATTTTATCTATTATGTGACAATTTTACACACAACATCTATATGCCCTTAATGCTTTTCTAATGATCCCTTGCATAGACCCCAATAATGAACCCAAGTATGTGCTCATAAAATTACACAAGCCATCATAATGTCACAATCAAAATCATGGTAAGTCCCACTACATGCAAAGGTTTTAAATTATTGCAAATCTACATTGAAGAATACCAAAACATCTTTTTACATCTTTCATTGTTGATTCCTACATCATTTCAAAATGAGACCTTCTTTCATCTTGGGGCTCACAAATTGTTTGGACAAAGAAAAGTTTAGTGAAGGTAGATGTTATCAACAAATAAATAATATGTTGTGAACATTAAATCATTAATTTTGAAGTTCAAGCCATGTCTTTCACCAATCAACATATCCTTAACAAGAGGGGACCTATTTAAATCATGATATCATCTTTGCTATTTGGTAGGCCAAAGAAGGCATGTCAAATCCACAATGATTGATTAGTAATAACCTCAAGAAGTATGTTAATGTTACCTTCCTTGTTTTGAAATTGACCCTCCCAAATTATTGGACAATTCTTCCATGCCTAGTGCATGTAACCAAGACATACAAACATTCTAGGGAAACCTTGATTTTCATTCATTTTCTTTTGTTTCACAAGGTTAACCTTGGTTGGTTGCCTCAAGTAATGTGACTAAAAACAAGCCCTAATACTTGTAACAACTTGAAGAATGTTTCATAGCCTCCAATATTGTAATGTTTTGATCCATTTTACAATATTCATCAATCGCACGTACAAACATGCTATACAATAACATTTTCAATGCACCAATACGATTTTGAATGTTCAACAACCCACATATCCCTATTGCATCTTTCATTTGAACAAAGTATGTGACTCATCTTAAATAATATTGCCCATGATTTTCAAAAACAACTTTTTCTTCATCTTTTGTATCATTGGTGCTTGAATGACTTGCCATAATACACATGGTTCTTCATAAAATAATCATGAAAAATGTGATCATGACTAACAAGTGTTTTTCACATGTTGAAAATTTGTAGCTTTCCTAGGCATAAACCTATGAGTGTCATTTTCATAATGTGTTCATTAAACATGTCCTAAAGTTATTAATCAACTAACATGTGGACAAGGTAATCTAAGCCTCCTCATCTAAAGATTATATTGTAGTTATGCCAAAAACCCTACACTTCACCTTTCCACCATTGGCCCATGCAAATCACACTATGACTTTGGGCTTTAAAGGTGTTGTAATCATTGTAGGCAACATGAAGTTTAAGAGATTGGCATTAGCATATATTACATTGCCATCATGCATTTAAAGGAGTGTTAATAATGTCATGTGGTGGAAATGCTGCAATTGTTGCATGTGGTGTCAACCTTTGAATGTCTTTGCAAATATGTGTTATATTGTCATGCATTAACATGCTACAACATGCTGTAACGTTAGGCTTTGGAGTTTGTTGCAAGGGTGTTGGTAGTTGTGTTGTCAAGCTTGGAGGTGTGCATGGTGCACATTATGCAATAATCTTGGGTATCCAAATGAAAATGCATGTAGCTTACTATTTGATTTTAAAAATAAAATCTTTGCAAAATAGAGGAATTGACTATTAGATTCATGAAAAAAAACAATGAGTAGGAAAGAAAAAATAATAAAATATATGGGGTGTGTAATTTGTCAACTTTAAAAATGGAATGTTTGGATTTTCAAAACCAAGTATTAATTTGAACACCAACTTCATTAATCAAAATTCAACATCATTTATGGCACAACTTTCTATTGTGTGATTTTCACCAATGTATGAAATTAATTCTTGCAATCTTTTTATGATAGGTGTTTGAACAACATTGAACATTATGACTAAGTTATGAATGATTTGTAATGTTCACATTATGACAAGTCCATTAATAGTAATACCATGGGTTGAAATGGTAATTTGTATGAAGTTAAAACTTTAATTAGCATGAAATTGAATTTGCATTTATAAATATGCATAGAAGACATAAAATGGCTGCTAGCTCAAGATTCGACTAGTTTTGATTAGGCCATGTGGTGGGAGTTAGTTCAAGATTTGATTAGGCCACGTGGTGAGAATTAGTTCAAGATTTGACTAGTTTTGATTAGGCCATGTTGTGGGAATTAGTTGATATTACTTTGTATTTTTTAGGATTTCATGTTTTTATCAACAAGGTTGGATAAATAACTAGTGTTGCCAAGTTTAGGTATTAGAAACATGTTTGAATTCTTGATCTAGACTAGAGGTTCAAAGTTTTGTTCAAACCAAATTTGAATTCAAATCGTGAAATTAACTCTTATGAAAAATGAAACTCAAACCTAGATCAGGTGTTGTTCTTCTTTTTTACAAGTTGAAGTACTCTAGTCATATTAGTAAAAGTCTTTTAGAAGTGCAATAATCAAGTCTTTCTTTTTAGGTACAAGTTATTAATTTTTAAATGATTAATATATATCAATTAATACATAATCTCCTATCTTGGGTGTTTTTACAATAATTGGACTCAACTAAAATTACATAAATTTTTTAGTTTTAGTTACATGCAACGTAAATGGAACTCAACTTGTTGTTAAATTAAACCATGTTTCAATTTGTTTGAAAAGTTTTTCAAACCAACCATTTCATGGATCCAAAAGCACAACGTTCTAAGAAATACACTAGAGGTTCTATCAAACAAAATTAAAAAAAAACTTTGGTTTCATTTCAAATTCAAGAACTAGACAACACTAAGAATAACTTGCACACTACTTTGGATGTAATTGACAATTGTTGAGGCCCACCCACATACTAGGTATGGGTGGTACTTACTACTCTAATGGTTGCAAGGCTCCTAGGGGTTTATTGGTCTTTGCTTGCACACTTTTGATAAGATCGAAAAATAAAGCCCTTTAGTGTTGGGTGGGATTGATAATGAACACTTTATTCTACTCACCATATTTGTCACGATTTGTTCCAGGTTTTCATGCTAGAGGTAAGTGAATAAATTGATAATCGGCTTATTGCTTAAACAAGCAAATTCATAATACGTAAGTCTAAGAAAATTTCAATAAATCCAATTACCATTTGATACCTTTTGTTGGACAGAGATATAATTTCACAAAGACCTGCCTGGCCCCCTTTGATTGTGGAAAAAAAAGGAAGGAAGTACATGCTAACACTATATTGAAAGTAGATACTCTTTAGTACGAGATTTAAGATGGATTTACATTATTATGCTGGTCTCTTGAGTTTTTTTTCTTACAAAATTGCATGAGAAAGTGTTAGTACTTTGTTGTTGGGTCGTATCTTTCTGTTGGGTCATATCTTGCAATGACTTACATCTTACAAATCTTACATTTTTGTGAGTGTGAACTAAATTACAAACTCCAAAAGGATAACCCATATGTTAGTTACAACTTCACATCACGTGTGGACATGTTGAAATAATTTTTAAGAGAGTGGTAATAACTTACAATCTTACAAAATTGTGATATCGTGATTTGTGACATGTTGTTGATGATATTAAAGTGATGTTAGTTGCAAGTCCGAAACACCAAGTGTGGCCATACCTCGTTATGTAGCTCAATTTCTTCGTTTCACCTGCCAACAAGCACACACCAGGCAGTGAAAAGCATGCCAAGAAAATCTCTCTGTCACCCCCAAAACCCTATCCGGAGGCGTCCAATGTGTAGTGTAAATCCAATTGGAGTAATGAAGTTTTGTGTGCCGTGAGTAAATGTACCTATTGTCCCATATGGTTTGCCAGGAAACACCATTCTTGCATTATAAATACCAGTTTGAAATTCTGGTCCAATGCTAGAAGCAGTGTGACCATTGCAATGTGAACTATTCTTTCACCTTTTACTAAAGAATACCATGCACAGGCCACACAGAGCTGCATATCTTGATTTTTGGTCTGCAATTCACAGGGCACCCACAAATAAACCTAAAATGGAGAAACATGATATCAGCAAGATTCTGGTGATGTTTTCATATTTCTGTTGTTATTGTTGAGATCATTGTTGGGTGGGTAATTGATACCCAGAGGTTTACACAGAGACGGTCATGTTTTCTGGACCTACTAAGTTAACCAGAAGAAAAACTCACTGCAGTTCAGTGAAGAAAGCTTGAAGAAATTGATCCAGTGGGCTATCCACATTTCTTTAACAATGGCCCAAGACTTCCCATTTGCAAAATTCTCTCCTCAAAAAACTTTCCTCCAGCAACCTCTTCTATCTGTGGAAAGCATACCCTAAACCCTTGGAATTCCTTGCAAGCTTATGTCCAATTCTTTTGCTGTTGGATGTGGTCTGCAGAGAGTCACAGGGTTCTTGGACCAGAAGGAAAGGCTTTTCTTAGTTGTAACAGTGAATGCAAAAGAAGAAGAAGAAGAAGAAGAAGCTGAGGTGCTTGCTGCTGGCATACCAGCTCAGAGCTTTTTCAGAGCTTGGTGTTCATGTATATGGATATGCCCATGCTGTGAAGCTCCTGCCACAGCAGTTTACATGCATATGGGATGTTGATTTGCACCACATGCTTCCTAGTCTTGCAGAAATGGCACAGTGATGTGCGGGTTTTATCCATGGTGGCTGGACGCTGGCAATTTGAACATATGTGCATTCGGTATGGATCACTCAACAGAAAGTACCGTTCCCGCAAGGTAGCTGAAGCCCCATGACCCAGCATACAGTCTCGCTCCATCTCTCCAAATTTCACACCTCCCATGCACTTTCGACTCTTTACTGGTTGGCGTGTGAGCACATTGACAGGTCCTCCCTGGCCACGGCACTTGATCTTGTCTTGAGCCATGTGATTGAGGCGCTGGTAGAATGTCACCCCTATGGTGATGGGTTCTTTGAGCTGCTTACCAGTTGTGCCACTGCACATGGATTCACATCCACCTCTTTGAAACTGACACCTGCTCAAGAATCATGTGTCCACCCCAGAAAACAAAATGAAAAGGGTCTAGAGGTTTTGAGGGTTTTAGAGATATGAGTACTGGTCTTGCATCATGTTCTTGCACCTATGAAGACTTCTGAGGCTTAATATGTGCAGTGAGCATGATAATTATTCACCTCCGGATATGCAATTTTTGCATGTGGGATTGACTGTTCCAGAGTTATGGGAAACTTACGTATGCAGTTGCTCCATGATGCTATACCCAGTGTTGGTGTTGCTGAATGGAGTAGCATTGTGCCATGTGCCACTCAAAGCCACCACCTTGCCAAGCATGCACTCAAGAACCTGTCCAACTGTCTGGCGGCTAGGAAATGCATGAGGGTTTATGACAATGTCCGGCACAACACCCTGTTGTGTGAATGGTAGATCCTCTTGCTTGAAAGTTGCGCCCACCACCCCCTTCTGGCCATGCATGCTTGAGAATTTGTCACCAGCTTGTGGTGCTCGGGCAAAGCACAAGCGCACCTTGGCTATATGGTGTCCATCTTCCTCAGTTGCCAGAAGCACCTGGTCTACTCGCCCTTGCTCATGCGTTTTGAGGTGTTGGCTGGTGTCAACCAGCTTTGCATTGCCCTTCTCAGCTGTTATCTTGCCAATCACTATGTCCCCCTTCTCCAGCCATTCTCCAATTTGAGGAAAGCCATCTTGCTGAATCTTTTGCAAACTGTGTTTGTACCATGTTCGTAAATCATCAGACACACTCGGCTTACCAAAATGCTCATCCACATTCTGCCTTTCCTCACCTCGATAAGTCGAAAAATGCAAGGACCTGCAGGAAAAAAGGCAGCAAAAAAGAAAGTTGCGGATTTGTGGTTCAGCAATGCAACTACTGGTACTAGAGCTTGCTCAGTGCCGGGTTTATCTGTGAACTGAGATTATCAATGCCATCAGAGTCTCTTTGCAAACAATTCTTGTGTGAAAATGAGCTCTATAGAGAGAGATTCACATGGTTCACAGACCTGAAAAGACCTCGATCAATTGATGCCTGGTTCATGACAATAGAGTCTTCCTGGTTGTATGCCAAACATTGTATTGACACAATTGCAACTTGGCCATTGTTGAGTTCAGGCTTCTTGAGGAAATTGTCTGCAACGCAAGTTGTGACAATGGGTTTCTGTGGATAGAACAGGTGATGAGCTGAAGAGTCAGACCGTCCCCAGAAATTGGTTGTGTAGAAACCGATTGCTTGTTTGCAATGCTTGTCGGCTTGATACAGGTTGCGGGAGGCTTGATTGTGTTCCAGAAAGGGTATCATGGTGGCACCAAGTCCCAGCAAGTAGGATGCATCAATTTCCAGGTGTGTGTAGATAATGCCACTGCCGCCGTATTTAGGATCTGTTCGCGATTTCTCTAAATCATCTTGGTTCAATGCAATCATAGCACCTTCTTCCTCCTCTGTGCTCAGCAGCTCCACCACTCCTTGCTGTAGCAAATAGTTCCAACACAATGAAGCTGCTGCGCTCTCTTGCCTCCACATACTTTTCAGTGTCTTCAGGTGATGCTTTCCAATGACTAAACGCTGGCCTTCCACAATCAGGAGTGGACGCAACAACCGACCTGCATCTGTGTGTACCCGCAACTCCTTTTGCTTCAGGTCCCTCACGATCTCAACCTGATGAGTGAGTCCGAATATGAGTGTACCTATAAAGTACTTCTACATGAAGAAGAAGATCAATCCTTACTTCAGGAAGATGATCATGACACGAATGCTGGACAATGTATTGAAAAATTGAGTCCTGGTGTTTGATTTAAACCTACCTGCTCATTCAGGAGTTGAGCTCTTCGCAGCTGTTTCAGAGTGTGTACAGTTGCTTCTGAGCCATCTTGTAAGATGCCAACCCATGTGTCATTTAGGAATACTTTCTCAGCTCGTGCCACAGTGCAGGGTGAAATCTCCTCCAAGTTTTGCATTCCAAAGTCATTCAACACTTGCAGCACTGGATCTTCAGCTGAGTCAGAGCTGACAATACATGTGAGAGCTATGTTCTTTACCAGGCCACATTCTGCTCCATCGCTTGTCTGCACTGGGCAGATTCTCCCCCAGAATGAAAAATTGCTGGTTTTGTCCCTCCCAAGCATGGTGTGCACATGTGCACTCATCAGTCAATGCAATGATCAATGTGCTTGGCAGAAATGAATCATGGCTATCAAAAAAAGGATCTGCACACCAAGACATTTCAGGCATGACCTCAGATCTTGTACTTTAGTTAAGAACAGGAGAGAATTTTTTTGGGCGGCATTGCATGCCCAAGAAAAGACTTACGGATGGTGAGCTGCATCTGTGGGTTTTAATGGGGCTGGCACATTGAGGCGGATCTGGCGCAGATGTGACAAAGTGGCCATTGGGTTCATTCTCTTCAAATTACCCACAACACCAGAACATTTGAGCCCTTCATTTGTGTTCCAGTTTCCTAGGGCAAAAGCTGCCTGCAAGTTTTTGGTGAGGACTGCTTCATTGACAAAGTGTTTTATGGAACTGAGATCCTCTGCATCATCTCGCCCCAAGAATTTTCCAACCCGCTTTTGAATGTCATGCTGCAGATGGGCCATTGCTTTCCTGAATTGGTGACATAGGAGCTGGCCAGCAAGATCAAGCCTCTTGGTGGAAAAGCTATCCTTATCATCCTCCAGACGCCTTCCCATGGAAGCACAACAAACCTGGTTCATCATGTAACCAAGAAAGTATGACTTGCGTGTTTCCCCTCCTTCAAGGTGTGCAAGGAGCTTTGCAATTACTCTTTTCCCACTTTCAACCAGAGATAGACAAGAACTTTCTTTGCTACGCACCACCTTTGCACCCAAGTATGCCAGTGCCTGGTTCTGATCCAGGACCCAAACTTTTGAACTAATTGAGGCACTTGCAGCAGTAGCAGCAGCACCAATTCTACTACCAGAACCAAGAATCTCATGATTGTAAGCTGCCTTTTGTTTGTTCAGGAAGCTAAGCAGACAATCATCTGCTTCTTGAATGGAGGGCAAAACAAACTCACAGAGACTCACATCACATAGATCATAACAAACCCTCTCTAGCAATTCCTTGTGTGAGCAAATCCCTAATGCCCGCAGAATGATCACCACGGGGACAGAATCAGAGATCCATGGCTGCAAGCCCATCCACAAGATGGGTGTACCTCCCTTGTTTTTCACCAGCTTCACGCATGTTTTATAAAGTCTGGAATTGAAGTGACCGGTGCTTGTGAATCCCTTCCATGGTGGTGCACAACTTGCCATCCACATGTCTGTCTTCTTTATGAAGCTCACGTACACACGCTTTGCAGCTTTCTCCTCTTGTGCCACCAGAACCTGCATGCAGCTTTCCATGAAATAGTTTTTGCAAAGACCTAGTCAAGCTCAGCAGAAATGGGTAGCTCAAAAATTCCATATAAATGAGGTATTGCATTGGCAAAGGGTTTAGGGTTTAGGGATATATGCATGATGATCACTACAGATACACCAGCTTCTTGATCAAGAAATTACATCAGCAAAAAATTGCAGAGAGTTTAGATCATTCGCTACGCAGCTTAATATGCTGAGTGCAGCTTTGCAGAGACCTTTTCAGAGCCTTTGATGATGAAGTAGCCTCCTGCATCAAAAGCGCAATGGCCTTTCTTGGCTGCTTCCTCATCACTGAGACCATGGAGATGGCAGAACTGCGACTTGACCATGATGGGTACCTTGCCTATACACACTCTTTCTCTCCTCATTTGGATTACCATCTCCTCCTCCTCCTCCTCCTCCTCTCTTGTCTCAGCTGGGCTTGCAGCTAGTTTGGGTATATACACCTGCATGAGCAACAATCCATGTTCTAAGAGAATTCTCTAAGCTGCTGCTGCTGTTGATGCTACTAGAGCTAAATCCATCATCACCCATGCAGCTATCTGAAGGCCTTGAAAGGATTTGCATATTGGATTGGTAATTACCTCCAGGCACATGTCGACGAAGAGAGAAGCAGAGTAGGAGATGTTGCGGAGACGAGCTTCATGGGGAAGGAGATCGACGATGGCCTCTACATTCTTCTCCTTATCCTGCATCCGGTGCTTGACAATGCAAGAGGGTTTGGCCAAAGAAACATCGCCATAGAGGAGGCGAGCAGCTCGACGTTTGGGCGGCAATATGATTCCTCCGCCGTCCTCATGAATTGCAACATTCCGGACGTGACCGTCGGCAGCTGCTGCAATTGGGTTGCTGTGGACTTTCTCTGCTGCAGGCAGCGGCGGTGGCGAGCACTGGAGAGGGATTGCTTCATAGAGCATAGCAGGTAATCCATATTCCAGAAACTCGCTGAAGGAATGTAGTTGGTGATCCACAAGGCTCCGATGTCGGAAGAAAGCTTTGGCAACACTAGATCGAGCGAGCTCCTCCTCCTCCCTTGAAAGTACTTGTGAGCCGGAGCTGCTAAATTCAGCAGCAGCAAAATTACCCATTGATCCAGAGCTGGAGCTTGCAACTAAATTTCCGTTTGACATCTTATAATTCTTCTCCATGTTACGAATACTGATCTAGTCTGATGCTGACTAATCTTCTCTGATCATCTTCCTCTCCCCCATGCAAGCTTCTTGATCATCAAAGATTGCTACAAAAAACCATACAATCTGTAAAGAAGCTATATACAGTCAAAGAATAATTTTGTCTGAACTTCCCTTGATCAGCAATAACAAACCCAGCAATCAAAATTCAAGAGGTTGATCCCATGAGTTGAGCACCAATTTATGCATTTTATTTTCAACTTCAGATTGCTTTCTTTCTTTCTTCTTTAGCTTGCAACAACAATATTTTTTTCTTCTTTTCTTTTCTTTCAAATTGTGGTCTGCAAATTGCAACTTCAGATATCAAAAATTATTGTTGGCTAGAGAAAGTAGTAAATTCCTGCAGCATAGACTTAGAATCTGACTGCTAGAATCTTTGACAAAGATTTTGGTGCCGTCCTGAAAAAAGGGTCTCTTTCATATTTCACTTTATATCCACTTTGGAGGATTTTGTTTTTGGCTTCTTTTGAATTTGATGCGGCAGATCTGCTGTACTCAAAAATTTGACTTACAAACACGAATCAGGGGAATCCCATGCACACACATGTGGTGAATTTTTCACATTCATGTGGCAGATCTGATTTACTCAAAACTTTACTTAACAAACATGGATTGAGAATCCATGAATGCAGCGAATTTCATTCTATTTGATTTTCGTTGACTCTGCCTGTAGCTAAAGGGAGGGAGAGACCATGGAGCTTGCAATTTAGTTTCATTTTGTGTCCCGCATTTTGAGGAGTATTCATTCATCAAGTGTGACTGTGCAAACTGTGACTTCAATCTCTTTTGTTAAAAATTTCATTGAACATGTAGTGTTTTAAGCATGGTGAAGCCCACGTGGATCCTTCAGTTATGCCGGAAATGTTTCTATAGTGGGCTTCACATGACCTTAGATTGAAGGAATACCAAACTTTGGCTGTTTTGGGGGGTGCATCACAAATTCTCTATCACGAAGAGCAAAGCCAACAAATTGCTAGTAGTAAACGATAAAAAATCAAGTTGCCACTAGTAGAGGTGTCAACATGTACTTTTGTAAGTCACCTTGTAAATAGAATCTTAAGTTGTCATAACAAAAGTTTAGGTGTTAGCATGTACTTCGGTGAGTTGGTTTGTGAGCTAGTGACAAGTATTCAATAGGTGATTGAACAAGATAAGCAAATTAGGAATTTCTCTTGATCGATTGGTTGACTAATGTGACTATCGCTAAAATAATGGCATTAGTTTAGCTATGGAATTAAGTACACTTTGTATATGTTGGCTTTTGCTTGAGACGAAAATACACTAAGTTTCTTTCTTTGTAGACATTTAATTCTTTCTTCATTCTTCATCTTTAACTCATCCATCGTTGACATTAATCGTTCACAAGTTATTGGCTTGTCCTTTGAGTAGTTTGAGTGTAAGTACAACATGTTGTGATGGTTCAAGATGTAAATATCCTTACATGCATGCAAAGGAATTGTGAGGACTAATTGACAAGATGGAGGTGTTCAACCACAAATTGAAGTTGTTGGCATTGTTGAATACACAAAGAAGGAAAACAAAGTTTGAGAGTTGCTAGTTTGAAGCTTGTCAAATAATCACTTAATGATTATTCCAAAGGAAACCATGACTTAAGGGATTTGGGAAGCAATGTTACATTGGAAAAGGATTGTTGATGATATTTTTTAAGTAAAGAAGTTTTTCATGTCACAAATGAATTCCAATGACATCATGGAGTAGCACATCAACGAACTTGGATTGATAATTGAAGAGCTAGATGCCATAGTAAGCATGATTTTTGATGAGACCAATGTGATGGTTTTTTTCATAATTCAACCCGAAAGCTATGAATATTTGATGATTGTGCTCAAGTGAACTTTTCAAAATAGCTGATAATATTTAGGATGATCTAAATGCGAGGTTGTTCAATGAGAAACTCATGAGGGAGGAAAATGGTGATTCTTTTTTAATGTGCATGGATTTGCTAAAAACTATTCTTTGTTGCAATTTTAACTTTGAGCTTGTGGCCCAGGCTTGGACAAGACAAGGAAAACATGTTAGGGATGAGGTCAAGGTATTCCTTGATTCAAACACATTCCCATGAGAAAGTGTAAGAGAACAAGCCCCAACACTCCAAAATGAATTCTCATTATGGGAGTTCAAAATGTTGGGGCATTTCAAGTTTTTGGATCAAGGTTTTGGGAATAAGCCTTGTCCAAATTTAACCCTCTTTAGAACATCAAAAAAGTCTGAAAACTATTACAACAAATTGGCCTCACATTCTCAAAAAAAAAGAATTGTAACAATAATTAAATGACAATTTGAAAGGTTTGAAATCAAATTGCCAAAACAACTTTAACCTTTTAAATGATGTGTTGAGAGTCAAAGCAAAGAAGTTTGATGTGTCATCATAAATTTCTTTTCAATAATTACAAAAGATTTTTTTCAAAGCTTTTCAATTCAATGTGAAGTGTGAAATTAGTGAACCATCAAAATCATTGGGTTGATAATTTAGTAGTTTTAAGAATTTTCAACAATTTGCCATTTCAATGTAACTTTTGTGTGGAGCTGCAAAGTATATTATACGGAAGAGGGTGTTGCTTCCTCCCAAGTCCAGACCATATTGAGTCTTATGAATTCAAATTAGTTCATGGTTTGTCCATGCACCATTTGGCGTTTTGAAATGCACTAATTGCCTCTTGTTTGGTTTGTGTATTGAATGAAACATTCATGAGTTCAATTTAAAAACTTGTCTTAGTCCCATTTCAAAAGTGCCACATTTTTTTCTTGTTGAGAACTAAATAAGGCACCTTGAATTTGTATTCTATTTCAAAATTGAGAATTGGAGAAGTTTTTTACTATTAATATCACTTGACAAACCTAAAGGTGTTCCATTCTTTATATATAAACCTATTTTTATTGGAACATGTTTTTTTTTTTTCAAAAAATGGTTGCATAGGCAAAAATTTACATGCAATGAAATAGTTGAACGAGGCATATTTAAGAAAATTATTTTTAAAAACTATAGTGTAGCATTAAGTTGGGTGCAAATGAGTACAATCAAATTGTAGGTCTTCAAGGAAGGAAAAGTTATTCATTGTATGTTTAATAAAACAAATGAAATTAGAGGGTTTTTTTTTTTTTTGGTATGCAATGAAATCATAAAACATTAAAGAAATATGTTATTAAAATTTAAAAATATTAAAAAAACAAGATTTCAAGTATATTCTCACAATCCAATTCTAAGAAACCCTATTTATAATTAAGAAATTTATAAAATATATGTATATTTTCAATAAATTTCATGTTATATATTTTTTCACATCATTTGAACAAAATGGAATTCACTTCCCCGAGTCTCAAAGAAGATAACCTTAACTTATGGCACCAATGAGATTTGGTCACTTAAATGCAAAGGACATTGTGAATCAGCTTTTGCATGCATAACAAAACCTTGTAGACTGAAGGAAGGAAGGGAATTGCCATTTTGGAAATGTTATATTAAAAGAAGGGGCATCAAGAACTCCTGATGTTCTTCGGGTTGATCCCATTCCAACTTTTGGGGGACTAGCAAAACTTGCAACTTCAGTAGCCCAGCAGCAACAAGGGATTTCATTTCAAATATGGAGAGAAGCTCTCAACAACTCCATGGAGATATATTTATTCACACTGACAGCAGAAAACATATACCACAGCAAAAGGAATGTAATACATGATATGAATGCGGCATGGAAATTTGCTCATGCAAAAATTAGTCACTTGAAGACTATGAATTAGAAAGATTTGCTTTTCAGCAGTAACCCCCACCTGCCTGGCTGAGTAGGTAGTAGTCTACATGATTTTCAATCCAGTTTGAACTTGGGTTTCTCTCTTCTTCTTGTCTGTGAATTTCTCATGTGAGTCTCTCAGCTAGTTCCACATTTGGTAGACAAGAGTCTAATATTTTCAAGGTCATGAAATGCATGCATGATTTGATGTCCTCACAGATGCAATGCATCACCAAAAATATTTTGATGTCCTTTGCCATGAGGACCAACCACTAAGCTGAAAGTCTGCACTGGAGTTACACGAAGCCACAATAGTAAATGGCCAGATGCTGCAAAGGGTGGCTGAAGCCTGGGGACCTGGCAGGAACAAAGAAAGGACACCCAGAAGTCTGGCAAAGCCTGGTGGGAGCAAACTAAGAGCATACTTGAGGATGCCCATGAGACTGGTGGGTTCATTGTAAACACTAAAGAGAACCATGAACTATAGACAACAAATACACTTAACAAGTAGAATATACCCTTTTGGCCAGAAAATCTAGATGCTCTTTTTGCTTGAAATGTGAACTCACATTGAGATGGAACTTGGATACCAAACTGTGGTCATTCACCTTTGCATCAGGCATCAGTTTGGAAAAAAACACATGGTAATACTGACTCTTGAAGATTGTTGCTCATTATTCTCTGCTCACATCAACCTTCAATATCAGGACAAAAAGCAATTTAGAGAAATACAAGACACCTTAGAAGATGAGACTTAAGGTCAAGTCAGGGGATTCCCCACATTTTTAATACCCCCAACCTGAGAAAATCCTGGGTTGCAACCACTGACCTTGCATTTCTTGAGTCCTGCACCACAAGGGCTACTGCACCATAAGAAAGCAGAGTAAAGAAGAGAATTGATGATGCAAAGGCTTGTATGACTGTACTGTATGATTCCAAAGCCTGTTTATCTTCTATAGTTTTGGTCAACATCATAAAAATCATAGAACTTCATTGACCAAAATCCTTTTGCCTGATCTTCAAGACCAAATTTCTGACTGCTGACCAGCAACACTTCTGTAGTTGTGGGTGCTGCTGGCTCATTTGGCAATTATCACAGGTTCATAACTACATCTTCACCAGAAGCGATATTCAACCCTGAAATCAACACTAACACTAAACCTATATCATCACTTCACCTTCTCCATTTCTCTTGGCTCCTGATGAGTTTGCAAGGCACGGAGTGCTTCCTTGGGTCTTCCTTAATAAGCAGATTATGATGAAGTTAAAATTTCTCAATATTAATTTGTATAAGCCAAGGCATTACCGTTTACAAATATCGGAGGTCTTAAAGGGCTTGGTGACAGCTTTTCTCAAGACAAAAATTGTGGCTTTATTTTTTGAAAAGAGGCTCAAATAAAGGTTCTACTAGTCTTTTCTAAAGTAGATTGCACAACTTTGTCAACTGTCAAAATAAGAAAAAAAGGCATACTCCCACCATCCAATTTAGAAATGATTATTTGCTAGGTGGGTTTTCGAGAAGTCTGCCTTATCAACTCTTTAGATAGTTTTTCAAGGCCCTTATCAGTCATTTCTACTTTGCTTTTACTGTTGTTTTCTAGGGCTACATTCCCTTTTAGTCTCTTGTAACCTTAAGGTTATCTATGTTTTAAATGTCCTCATAGAATATGTAATTGAGTGTAGGAGGCGCCACTGGTCTAGATTTACCTTTATTGGCGTTAGTTTCACTAGTTGCTAACACGTCGCATTGAATTAACGCCAATAGTAGTTAATGCTCCTACATCCATAGCATGAGTAGTTAAAGCAAGTAAATGATTTAAAATTTGAATTATTTCACATAATAACACTCGTATATATTGAGCTTGTAGTGGTACTTCATAATTACAAAGTCTCTTTATAACTAAAGAATAAACATGTTCTTGGGCCATCATAGAAACATAAATTGAGTCAAAAATTCATTAATGCCAGCTATGTTGTACACATTTACTTACATTACATACAAAAGTGCTCTTCGAACTGTGCAAGATGGTCACCCATCACATGGCTCTCCAACTTGAGTTACCTCAAGTTTTCAATCTTCAAGCTAAGAGCGTAGTGTCATAATGGTTGAGTTTTTGCCCTTAGAAGTACTTCCATATAAAAGCTTCTAGATGACAAAGGTTTGGTTTGAAGAAAGTGCCTACCTAGTTTATGCGCCAACAAACAAATAGGCGGCAAACCCAATATTCAATGACTTCTTTCCTTTCCTGGAAATCGTGCATTCTGGCTTCATCTTCGAAGGGTATAGAGTAAAAAAAAAATCAATTTTTTTCCCCTCCTTTTTTTGACTAGCCTTCTTCGCACTACTCAAGTGTGCAACATCAATCCGCCAATTTAGGCCCCTTCCCTTTTATTGTAAAGTAGCACTCTTTTTCTCTCTTTACATGGTTCTCAAAGCAGAGGGTACACAAGTACTATGAGCCCTTTGTCTTACACATCTATCTAGAAGGATGTGTGGTTCACTAGTTTCACTAAATGTTCCTATCTCTCTACAAGATTGTGTGAGTGTGTAGTTATGCTCTAGATGTTTTGTTATATATTGAATCTTAGTTTCCGTTTTTAACCTTGGTGCACTTGCTTTAAATCTTCAACACACAAGGAAAGATGTTGTGGGGGGAGGTTAAATCCATAAAATGACAAACTAGAAAAAAAAAATCTTTTGGGGATTTTTTTTTTATTTGCGTTTTTTCCTTTTTCTTGCTCTATTTTTTCCTCCCTATGAAAAAAGGCCAAAGAAATAAGAAGTAAGTTTTTTTTTTCCTAGCCTAGCACGTCCAGCTGATCATTATGCTGGCATCTTTCATTTACGATATTATTTGTTTAATTAACATTTAGGAATGTAGTTGGAAATACACCAAGGGTTGGTTCTAGTTATCTTCTTTTACGACATGTTGTTGTTGTCCCATATTTTATATGTTGATTAGTTGTATTTGCTTTGCCGCGAGTCTCTGCAACACCTCCTTTTCAGAGGAGTTCATTTGGTGACTTCATAATCGCCCTCTAAACGATCAAAATAAGCTAAAGCTTGAAGGTACGTTTATACTTAATTAATTTATATGTGCCTCTAGTCGGGTAGGCGCTAGTCTTTTAGCCAAAAACCCCCCTAAGAACCATACGTGTAAGTCTCCCCGCATACGGCTCACGTCATTTATTACAGTTGGCCTAACATTTGGAAAGAGGATTAAGGCCTAAAAAAATAAAATAAATAAAATAAATAAGTATATATATATATATGTTGTGCCGTATGGCACCTTTGGTAGCTCAAAAATGCGCATGCATCATTTTGAGATTACTTGTTTCTTTTAGTTTATGCAATTCTATGAAATGCAGATAGCACTATCTATCATACTATCAACCAATAACCTTGACCCTATGGCCCTATAATCCAACCATATTGCGGTCAAGCTACCTATTATCATTTCCTTTTCTAGTTCTTATTTGAACCTTTCCATTTCTGTTAAATGACTTGGCCTCCCTGACTTGACCTTCCAATTACGCTCCTGTAGTTCTACTAGTTCCCCTCGATTTCCTTGTTGTTGGAATTTTCCTATATGCTTTTGACACAATCTTTACTTTGGCCTGTGTCTTCGCTAGATAGTATTTGCCAGTAATGCCATCCCACCTGACTTGATATTTTGGCTTGTCCTTTATGGTTAGCCTACCCATTTCAAGAACAAATTAAAGTTGAAATGAAACCTCAGGCCAGTTACATGTTCCATTATGCCGAGATGCAAAAAAGACTGGTTGTGATAATCACCCTTGAGGAATATGCATGCATCCTTGATGAACATTCCAAGACTTGTCGAATGCCCTGCGACCTTTCATTGCTATATTTTTCATGATCTTTATTAACAATATGAAATGAAAAAAAAAAACAAAAAAGGACAAAACCAAAATGAAGGGCAAAAAGACAAAAAACAATTTTATTTTTTTCTCGTAGATTTTTTATGCTCTTTGAGTTTTATTTATCCTCTCTTTGTGCCATTTACTTTTGAGCAGCACAAAAGCACATGCAACCATTATTAAGTTTTGTGGAGTCTTCGTATGCTAAGCAACGGAAGGAAAAATAGTTTTTTCAAAAATATATATAGATTTTTTTTTTGCTTTTGCATCCTTTTTTAGATAATCAAATTTCCACGGGCACCAAAAAGCCCTTTTCACTTAGCTTTCAAAACAATCATAGTAATTATAAGCAAGGTTATCCCTTACGGGATTTGAACCCGTGTTCTTGCCATGAAAAGATGATGTCCTATACCCCTAGACGAAAGGGACAAAATTTCAAAGAAAAATGTCTTGCCAGAGCTAAGTTGCAAGAAAAGGAAGTGGCATAATTTGCGGCCTGTGGTTCATTTATGCGCCACTTTTCCTTTTCATCTACGATAATTTATGACACTTCCAACCAAAAAAAAAAACTTCAACATTACACCGAGAGTGACCTTTAATAACATCTGCTTCTCCCCTTTATCCATAAAGCCAATAAAGTGGGAGAAATGAACAAAAATATATATCTTTTTTTTTTTCATTTTTAACAATAAAACTTAAATGCAAGCTAGTTAGTTCTTGATCACAAAAATCTTCTTCAAACCTTATTACTAACGCATTATAACCTATGGGACTAAACTACATAACTGTAGTAAAGATGTTGAATGATTTGACTATACTGCTATGACGGGAAACTTTCTCAGATCACACATAGAAAACACAAATGCTTAATAATGTAATATAGTAGTAATGGCCTAATTTGTAATTTTGGCAGTATACTATCACCTAGGCAAATAAAGTCAAACAAGGTATAACATATATATATTTTCTCATTTTAAAAATATTTTTCCATATATGTCCATTCCTCGTAGTGATCTAGCATAGATCACACATAGTATTTAAGAATAATCAACTTGTGCTTGTAGCTCAATTGGATAGAGCACCAAACTATAGATTTGGGGGTTGAGAGTTCAAATCTTTCCAAGCATGAACCTATCAATCAAACTATACTAGGAAAATACGTCTAATAAGTTGAAAGTAAATAGTTATAATCAAACGTATTTTCCCTCTATTTGATTGTTTTATTGGAGCTGGCGAAAATAGCTTAATGGTAGATTATAACCTTGCCAAGGCTGAGGTTGAGGGTTCAAGTCCCTTTTTTCACTTAGTTTTTTATTTATTTGGTCTTCCTCTGTGCTTTCATAGAAACAAAGTTGTTGTGGCCGCGAAGTAGGCTAAAGGTAGCATGAAAAGGAAATGACCAATAAAATTGGGGGCCAAGTTGCTTGGCCTCAAGGCCGCAAGCTACAAGAGGACGCATATTTAAATATTGAAAAGAATAATATTTGCTCCCACGTGCCACGTTGCAACAATATATATATTTCATTTTTTCCATGACGATAGATCGTGGAGAAGCAAACATAATAGTTCCCCACTTTAGTTCATTGTGTTCCCAAAAAAAAGATTTTATCTTTCCAATCAAGAAATGAGTATTACCAAAGTAGCTATACATACCAATCTCTTTACAAATCTATATGCTTTGATTGGAACTGAAAGTTTTAAAATAGGCTAGTATATTACCATAATAAAACTACCTTTATTTTCTGTATTTGGATAGGTTTTATTCTGGTTTCATTGGGAGGTTTGCGTAGTTTTCTACGTCAGCTCGCTTTTTATAGATTGGATTGGAATTCAAAAATAAACTTATATATATATATAGTTGAGAATCACATAAATCTGGAGTAAAAGGATTCGAACCTTTGCCTGTCGGTATCAAAAACCGAAGCCTTTCCACTTGGCTATATTCCAAAAAGTCCACCTACGGTCTTTGTTTGTAAAGCCTACGAAGTGCTACACACCTAAAACAAAAACGAAATTATTTCCCACTACACAAACCATAATAAAACATCATAGCAGTGGGTCATTTGGTTATGTTTTCCTATGATATACCATATTATTTTATAACCAAAATTATTTATCTATATTGTGGATATGTAGCTTTAACCTTAGATCGTTTCCTTTTGCGTACATGGTAAACATAACACATAATAGCTTATAATTTGATTTATAAATTGAGTGCATTTGTGATGAATAAAAGTATATTTTTTCTTGCCAATCAAGTAGCTTTGCCTTTTTGTGCAATTTAATTCCTTTGCTCCTTAACCTCAAGTACACGGCCAAGCGGGAAAAAAAAAAATGTGTTTTATTTTCTGTTGTTAACCATCGTAAAGAGTTGATTACTCTGCCCTATTGGTTGGTCCAATTAAATATCTTCTATAGTTTCTAGTTTGATCATGACTTGTTTTACTAAGTTAAAGGCACAAAGTGAGAACATTGGTATTGTGCAAGGTAAAAGACCCATTAATTCACAAGTTTATGGTATAATAACAAATTTCGTAATAGTAGTTATACTTTTGTTAGTTTCTATTTTTAAGATGTCCATAAAATAAGTCCAAAGTTGTCTATCATTTTGAGTGAAGGCTGCAAGTGTAAATCTTTACTAAAAAAATTCAAAGCATCATACAGATCTATATTTATAGATCGAACAATCTGATTTATTTCATTTCAATATAGTTCTTACAACCTAACTACTTCATTTACTAGGCTTGTTCTTCAAACATTAAATATAAGAAAATTACTGCGATGATTAAAAAATAGTGCGATCATTGTGGTTTCTCTCCTGCAAGGAGGTTATGATTACAAAATGCATACAAAATAAATATCAATAATATCAAAATGATATATTGAAATGAAATATATATATATATATAATGTTAAAGAAATATTGTTCTTAAGGCCTTAGCACTTTTGCTGATAATAATCATAATTTGAGGAAAGATAAGTTTATGGAAATTATTGTCATAACGTTATATTTTGTGATGGAAGTGGGCTTTTGTCACAACCCTATTTTGAGAGAGTGTGAGGACCCGAAATGAGAACTTGGGAGTCCTCTGGGACTCTCAAAACTTCAAAGTTCGATTGTAAGGGTCAAAACACTTGCATTGGGGTGTTCTTTATATCATTGGAAAGTTATCAAAATGTAGATGTCGAAAATGGGCTCGCATGAGCCATTTGGACATCTACAGCACACATTATGGCAAAAAGAAGGGCCGAGAGTCAAACTGGCAGTTTGACTGCCGACCACTAAAAGTCGGGAATTAACTCGACCCCGGTGCGTGCAGGTGGAGTGCGACACACCATTGGAAAGCTCTCAAGGAGAGCTATAAGTTTACTTTAGACCTCGTCTCAATCGAAGGTCTGAACAAAGAATTATGACCTCGCAAAGTCTCGGGAGTCTAAACCGAAACAGTTTCGGGACTCCTCCTTGGGAGTCCCGGGACAAAAAACCATTCGGATGTGGGTGCTGTGGAGAGACACAGAGAATACTACATGGGGGAAGGCGGTGGCTTCCCCTGAGTTCAAGTCATGGTGAGTCTTGTGAATCCAAAGTTGCCCGTGCCTTGTCCTAGCACTAAAGGTGCTCCAAAAAGTGAATCAACCAACTTGTTGGTTGGTTTGATGCAGGTTCGAGTAAGTGAATAGCTTGTCTCTTCCTAGTCCCATCTCGGAGCTTTAGCACGCCCCTCTACCCCTTCTAGTGCTGAGAGTTAGGAACGTGCCTCAAGTTCCTCTCAATTCCATTGTTTGAGTAATTTAGGCCCATCTTGGGTCTAACTAAGAACTTGGGAGCGCGTTAGCTTTGGGGTCAGCTTTGAGCTTATATGACCTAGGAAAGGATGTAAAATCATTATTTATTTTGCCATCATTGCCCTATAACATCATCATACTTTGCAGTTTTGACATTGTCATGCTTTGTGGTTTTGTGTGTGAGCACCCTTCTTTATTTGGGTATTTTTCTCCATTTGAATTTGGTTGACTTCTGCGTAGACCCCTTCTACAACTCTTATCTCCTCAAGTAAGGCTACAATTACCATAAGTGATTTATTTTTATTTAGTAATTAGTTGGTTCACACACCCTAACTTTCAGCCTTTAGCCTTCAGCCATAATGCGTTTGAGAGGTAGACTGAATGGCTTTAAAGGTAAGGAGCAAGGCACTAAAAAAAATGGCTAGGAGTCAGAGTCTATTTTATACTACACAAAATAACCATTTGCTTGTGCTTTTATGATAAATTAGGTGTCATCAAATCGTATGAGGGGGCACAATTTTGGTGAAACCTATTTACATATGTATATTATATAATTTACATATAAAATTTGGTAAAAAACTAAAAAAAAAAGAAATATAGAAATTTTTATATTTCTTTTTTTCAATTTTTTTCTCCATCCTTGCTTAACTGTATAAGCATTATTGGGTCAAGCAAAACATGTAGTTTTTATAATTACATTATTTACAAAAATAAAATTACTGCGTAGATCTATGGTCACTTTATGATTTAACTCCCATTAGTTGAACATGTTGGGTGCAGTTTGACAATTTACGATAGCTAGTGGCACCCATAAATAATATTTGGAAAAGTAGCATTAGCTGAAAAACAATAATTATATAAGTTATATTTATCGAACAAATAGAGGTCAAATAAGGAAAAGGCCAGAGATCTTCAAGGTCTAATGATTACATAATTTCAAGTTCCAATTTGTACGGATAGAGGGACTCGAACCCCCACAAACATTATGGTCGCTAGAACCTAAACCTAGCATGTCTACCAATTCCATCATATCCACCAAAACTTGGTTTAATTTGCGGAATTTTTATTTTCATTTTAGTTATTAGACCTTCATGGCTTAAATACTATTTCAAATGATGATGATAGCTCAACAACCCTTGTATTACCAAGCCATCTATAAGTACAGTCATATGGGCCTTTGGCCTTCTTATCAAATTATAATCAAAGTTAAACCATATTTGGGCCAAAGGCCTTGTAGGTTATGTTGTGTTTTATAGTTTTTAAATTGTGCCTATAGGCAAAGTTGTTTTTTGTAGTTCATCATTGGAGAGATCCAATACATTAAATTTGCTTATTAATCGTCTATAAGTCATATTTTTATTTTTCGTTGGTAGGTGCAACACTATCTAAGCATCATACCTCTTTGCTTGCATATTTGAATTGAAAGCACTTTGTGCAAAGCAACGCACCCTTCCTTCTCTATCTTTATTAGTATGTCCCTCAATTGAAATGCATCAACAATTTTTATATATATGCTACTAACTAGGTAGTTTATTTTATTTGAGTTGCCACTTTGGCACAGTAGATCATCAATGCTAGTATTTCCTTTTGTGGGTCATTTGATCGACACACTTAGATTTTACTACGTTATTTCTTCTTTATGTTCTCAGACCATGGTGGTTGGTCGCGTGATGATATTTTTGTTTTATTAAAGAACACACAAATTTTAAATTTATCCTCAGGGTTAATATGATAGAATTATGATTTTTATATATCTTGGTTTGGCACACTGTGAAATTGGCCTGAACTATATATGTTAGATCTCTACTTTTAACACCTCATACCGACTCAATATTATAGAGTCTATGGTCAACTCCACCAATCTTATTAGAACTCATCATTTGATTGCAAAATTGTTGAAGGCTAGTCAAATGTCATCTACATCCACTCAAATGTCTTGGTTTGTTTTTTTTTTTTTTCCTTTGGGGTAGTGTTCTTCTAGTATATCTAGGTTGATTTCTTTAAGTTGAGAAAACATATTACAGACCACTTTTCAAATTCAAATGAGGTTGAAAGAAAAAGTCGAGTATTTTAGACCAAACAACAGAGCAACTTTGCGTGTAATGAGGCCTTTGTCTATTTTATTTTTGGCGTGTCGCATGAATTGGCGTTCTGTTTGCTAAAAACAAGGAGGCTAAAATGCAAGCTGATGGCCAAAGGTTGTAGCAAAATCTGATATTAAAGCAATAGCCTAGGGTAGAAAGCTTGAGGCTGCATGCTTAAAGCTAAGCAAAATGATGAAAGAAGACTAAGCTAAGGGCTAATGTTAAAGGATGGGATGTACTTTAGGCTTAGTTTTACTACCTTTTCAGACTTATGATTAATGCTATTAGCTAAATTTGCTTTCAACAAAACTTAGCCTAATTACACAATATTATTTACTTGCTACTCCCTTATAAATTGTGTTTTCCTTGCATTTTTATAAGTTTGGGTGTGCCTTGCATGAAAATTGGATAGTCTTGAAATTTTTGTAGATCAAGTGTAGATTGGAAATTTTCGCACTGCAAGGATTTCCAACCTACCCTTTCTATGTCATCACTGGTAGAGTTCAATGGCAACAATAGCAAGCCAATGTTCGCCTAGAGCCTTCTGCTGCATGGCTCAACACTGTGCCTTAAGCTAAGTCGAAAATAGGGCGATGATTTATGTGTTGCCCTGCTAGGTCAAGCTTTCTCTAAGCTTTTAGGGCTATTATCTATTGCCAAGGGCAAAAACTACCAAGCTAAGAGCCGAAAGCCGAAGACCATGGCTTTTTGAATGAATTATCATAAATAATGATTATATATATATATATTTTTTATAAAGAAAATATCTTGTTTTCATGCATGTTATCTATGCAAAATGGTTACACAACATTAAAATCTTTAAAGGTTATCGAACAAAATGAAAAAAAAATTTAGAAAAAATTAACTAATTATCCCACTCATGGATGGAGAGGGATTTGAACCCCTAGTATTTTCAATACTTTGGTTTTCAAGACCGACTCCTTCAACCCCTTAGACATCCATCCTTATCTTAATAAGATCATAAACTTGAAGTAAACAATAATCAATCTAATAATAATTTACTATGCAAACAAAAGTTCGGAAAAAAAAACGAAAAAAGATTAAAAGAAATAATTTAAGCAGATATAAATTAAAGGTAGATTATCTGCCTTCCAAGCAAAGGATATGGGTTCGATTCCCGTTATCCGCAATGGCTAAAAAAACCAATTTAACTTCATATGCCTAGACCAAGATTTAAAACTTGTTGCCAAATTTCAGAAAATGTTTGGAAGATTAAAAAACTTACTCAAAAACAAAAAGCCATTATTTTAAAGCTTTAAAAAAAAAAAAACAATTTGACTTTTCTAAGCAATTACAAACTATACAAAATTTTTCCCTCTTTTATGAAAAATTACGCATTAAAAAAATGCAAAAATCTAAAACACAAACTTATCTAGATTTTAAAAAATAGTTTGTTATTCGATATAGAAAAAAAATTGGACATTATTTTGGTTTGTCTTAATTTCTATTCAACTACTTTTCAAGCAAGGTAGTTAATAAGTCATAAAATATTTATGTTAATTATAAAATTGTTAATATTCTTGGTTTTCAAGTATCCAACGGCGATCTTATATGTATTTAGGGAAATTTTTTATATTTTATCGAATAAAAAATAAGACAAAATCTTCGAAGTAACCAAATATGGAAAATGAAGCCTACTCATTTAGAGGTAAATTATAGAACACTAAAAGTCGTGCTATTATATGAACCCCAAACAAATACAATTTCCTTATAACATAAATCTAGACCTTTTTTTATTAAGGCAGAAACATGGCCCAAACATCGTAAATTAATAGCAAAGTGATGACAAAGTTACCTCCTTATAGATGTGGAAAGGAATATGTATTTGGGGAAATTTTTATGTTTTTTGAAAATGCATTCTACTCTTCACCATAAACATAAAGACAATATTATGGTTGCTTTAGAAAAGTAGGGCTCGTACATCCAAGCAAAGCATTAGAAAACAAAGGTGCAATGATTTTATTTTATTTTTTTGCTAATGGTCGTCTCTTAGCTAGATACGGGATCTAAGATCATAAATTGTCTACTATCTGTGTAGATTAAGCAAGAAAATGCAGATAGAAAATACAATGATAAATTTTTATTTTTTTAGTTCTACTCCACGGGCTTTTCCTTCAACTTTGTCTTCTTTCTCTGCATCTCCGAAGATCAACAAGAAAAAAAAAGCGAGGAGTTTTTTTCGTTAAGCCTATTTTGTGGCCTTTGCCAAGCTCGTGAAGGTGGCGTAAAGCGAATAATACTTATGTTTGATGTACTCTAGCCAATATTGCAGCAGCCATAAGCAAGCATGGTCATAGTCATAGTAGGCGTCGTAGAGTAGCTCCTACAACCTTTTTGGCAAAGTGCTTATTTTTTGTTCAATGGCTTTGCTATGGTCACCTTGCTATGTTTGGCTGGATTCAAATCAAAATAAGCCATCTAGAATAAAGAAAGCCAAGTGTAAATAGAAGTTGTTGGGCTTTTGTGCTTCCTCTTCTTACACTAATTGAAAACAGAAAAACTAGCCAAACAAAAGACATGAAGATACATGGTTAAAGCTTGGCGCATAACAGCGAGCAAAATGAGGCCAAAGATTTAAAATATATATATTTTTTGTTACGCTCTGCGGCCCTAGTCAATGGCCATGGCCTTTTTTTCCACCATAGTGTAATTTTGGTTTAAAAAGGGCTAGTTGTTTTTTATAAACTTGTATAATCAATGCGTAAAAGGTGGTCAACTCTATTGTAAGATAAATAAATAAACAAGCGACAATTTGACGCTAGATATCTAAAGGTGTTAAAAAAGCTGCTACGAGGAACGAAATAACCATAAAACACAATGATTTTTTATGGAGGTTTTTACAAAAATAGCTTTTGATTCTAGCAAACAAATTACAAGTACATGTACTTGAAAGCATATTGATGAAATAAACAAAATACGAATTGTTAATACAATATAGTAAAAAATCTTAGGTTGTAACTTTATTATGAGTAGATTAGTTGATGTTATATTCAATTTGTATAAAAAGTGCCAAATATTGGGAACTACCCCAACAAAAGTGAAAAATAGGGGGGGAAAAAAACGAAAACCGCTTAAGGAAAAAAAGTTATTATATTTATTCTTCTATTCTTCATAGCAATTGGGGATTGAAAAACACCAGATTTGATAACTTTAAAAAGGAAATAAAAAATAAAAACATGATATTAAAGAAATAGTAACATACGTACTCGAGGCCTCCATTAATTATGTACAAATAAAACTTGAATAAGAAAAAGATAAAAAAGGTTTTATTGACCCAAAAAAAAAGTCTTCTGAAAACTAATAACATGTTAACCCTATTAAACTGAAGCAAATAAATGTTTGGAAAAAACATATTTTAACTTTTTTCGGAATAGTTTTAAATTTAAAAATTCGTAATATTTTGTCGTATGTTAAACTTAATAAAAACCAATGAAACGTTGGGTTGGCTTTTAATGCATGTGCCCTTTATGCCTTTAATTTAAGGCCTTAGTAGTTAGGGCTTTGCCCCCATCAATTATTTCTTATTTGACAAAACGTATTCATCATAATGTAATTCCTACATATTAGATCCATCTTGCAATTGAGCATTGAATTTTGATTAAGTAAGGGCATAACATAAAGTGCAGACAACCACGGGGAATGGCTAAAGCTTTTAGGAGCTTGTAGCAAATATATATATATATATATATATATATATATATAGCCTTTTCCGTTTTTTCTTTGACATGGTTCACTCAAAACAAGTAAAAAAAAGAAAGAGGAGATAAAAAATAAAATGCATTGAAGTAGGTAATGAACTATATATATATATTTGTTCACTATTTGATTTTTTCACATTTTGTTTCCCCCATTCAATTCATCTAACGAAAACTCAATTACTTTATCTATGCATGTTAATGGGTAGAGAGTTCGTGTCGTAACCCTAGCCTTGGGCTCGTGACCAAAGCAAGGGCTTGCAAGGTTACGGGCCAAGAGGGAAGCTCAAGGGTCACATCTCATGCTCCCAGGACTGCAAAAAGTGTTAGGGAATGGGCCTTCACACTCCCAAATGAACTCCCATTTTGGGAATTGGAGTCCCAATCGACTCCTGAATTTTCAGAGGGCGATTGTAAGGGTCAAAACCCATTGGATTGAAAAGTTCTTTATATCATTGGAAAGCTATTGAAACTTAAATGTCTAAAATGGGTTTACATGACCCATTTAGACGTCTAAAACACAAGTTATGGTCAAAAGAAAGGCAGGGAGTCAAATTGGCAGTTTAACTCTCGACCACTAAAAGTCAGGAATCGACCTAATTTCCTTGCATGTAGGTGGCATGCCACATACCATTGGAAAGTTCATTAGGAGGTCTGCACACAAAGTTATGGGGCCCCAAAGTCGCAAGAGATTCAATTTTGGGAATTTCGGGACTCATGGGACAAAATGCCATTTGGATGTGGGCCTTGTGGAGAGGCACATAGTATACTATAAGGGGGAAGGTGGTGGCTTCCCTGAAGTCTGGGCCGTGGTGAGTTTTGTGAGTCTGAGTTTGCCCGTGGCTCATCCTAGCACCAAAAGTGCTTGAATTATGCATTAACCAATTTGTTGTTTGGTGTTATGCAGGTTTATGTGAGTGATTAAGTGCTTGTCATTCTTCTTAGTCTCATCCCGAAGCTCTAGCACGCTCCTCTGCCCCCAAAGTGTTGCAAGTCAGGGAGTGTGCCCCAACTTTTTGCTCTTCCACTGGTTTCCCTTTAGACTCACCTTTGAGTTTATCAAGGAGCTCGGGAGCATGTCAGCTGGCGCCCTTTCTGCACCGCACACCCTTTATTTGCTTGTTACGTGAAGACATTGGGAAAGAAGAAAGAAGCAAACTTCTTTCTTCTCTGGAATTCACTTTTTTTTGGCAAAATGCTTAATATTGTACTACATTCTTAGCTCAGTTGGATAGAGCAACAACCTTTTAAGTTGAAGGTCACATGTTCAAATCTTGTAAGATGCTTAAAGTGCATAATAAATAATATATACCAACAATACATGCATCTACTTTTTTTATTAGTCTATTGGAAAGATCGGGGTTACATGCGTGGATTGACCAATTTATAACCAAAGTCTCGTGATTTTAGCTTAGAAAATCAAAGTTTATTTATCATGGGGAGAGTGGCTGAATGGTTAAAAGCAACAGATTGTAAATCTGTTGAAGTTTTCTACGTAGGTTCGAATCTTGCCTTTCCCAATTCGAAATATAATTCGTATTTTCAAAATAGAATCAAAACATTTGTTTTTGTGCTTATCCTTTCATGCAATTTAATAGGGTGGAATTTTCCTAAACACATATTACATGCTTTGGTACTTGATCCCCCTTCGAATTGTACAAGATGGTCGCCTTTCATACAGCTCTCCAATTCAACCTTTCTTTGGATTTGATTTTGTCATTAAGTTTTGGCTTGTTTTGATAGTGACTAGCCTCCAAGTGGCTTAAGTAACATAAAGGAATTTGCTTTTTTGCTATAACAATCATGGGGAATTTTGGCAGGAAATTTTAAATAAAATTTATTTATTTATTTATATTATCTCCCCCCAAGTCTGTCCTTGAGACTCTAAACATGATGCGTTTTCTTTTTTGCGTATAATGTAGAGAGCACGAAAAACAGTTATGTCGCATAGTAGTCATCAAGCAAGCCATGCCATAGGATCTTTGGTAGTGAAGTTTACTTTACAGTTTATAGCATATCAAATGTTGGATAGTCAAGCTAGGGCTTTTGACAAGGGCGCTAATAAGTTGACATTGAAGACAATATAGGTTTCAATTCTAATAGTGAAGATCTTTCGACCTGGTGTTTTGTATGAAGTATCTAGGTTACCCATGATGATTTGTAGGTCCAAATAGTTTTCCTCAGCTTTAAGAAGGCTCAAAATCCAAAAATCTATTAGCAGCAACCCCCCTAATTGTTTTTTTCTTCGTATGTTTGAATGAATTTCATTTGGGATTTGTGGGAGCTTGGTTAGAAGACTTGGTCAAATATGGTCTGCTAAGATATCATAGACGCTTAGGCCCCTTTCCTTTTATTTTGATAACAGTTATAACCAAAAAAAAATATTTTTGTTGCGCTCTCTTAGTTCAGGTGAGTACTATGAACCCTCTGCCATCCACCTCCGTCAAGATGACTGAAGTGAACTTCACCGGTGTTGCTTATAATTTGTTCTTAACCCATTTTTGGTTTGAGGCTGTCTTATATCGAGATGTCATTTAATCTCTTGTCCCCAATAGTTTGGGTAATCTGCTCTCTCGTTGAGGCTCTGCAATGCTCGCATGGGTTTTTTTTCCCATTTTGGTCTTACCATAATTTATCAATGGCAGACTAAGAGCTTAACAATGTGCATTTATGTGCGTCACTATAGGAGAGTTTCCTGTGGTTAACTGTAGTCCAGTTTGACCAAAAGAAACTTTGATTTGTCAGAGGGGCTCATTTCGTATAATAACAGGTTTGCGTAGTCTCAGATCGTTTGGGCTAAAGCCATTTGTTTGCTTTGTAAACCTTTAGTCTCAAGAAAAATATAAAATTTTTTGGCACTCTCTGTTGCGTTTTCTTCCATTTGCCCTAAGCAGAAAAGGAGGCCATAGAGCAAATGTATTTTTTGAGCACTACCCGCAGCCCGAAGGGCCCAATAAAGCGAAAAGTGTTTTTCAGGGCAAAAAAGAAGCAAGTTGAAGGCCAAACATACTATGAGGTCTTCTCCCTTTTCAAAGAAAGTTTTATCCTCTCCTTTTCAACTACGTTTTGAGAGCATGTTGTGGTTCCCACCCGTTTACACAGTAGTTAAGTAAGCTCTATGCTCGACATGCAAAATAAGGTATCACACAATTTGTTATATGGCTGTTAACATAGGACTGCAGATATTTTCCATATGGCTAAACAATGGCTGTAGGCAATGTAAATGATCACCCTAAATTCCACTGCAATAGTCTTACAAATTCGAAAAATTATAACCAAAAGGGCCAATCCAATAGCAGATTCCACAAGTGCCATCATTAAAACAAATAAAACAAATAATTGACCCATCATATCATCCAAATAAACAAAAAATACAAAAAATTTTAAATTGACTGCAAGTAACATTAACTCAATCGACATTAACATAATAAGAATATTTTTTCTATTCAAAAAAATTTCTTAAATACCTAAAAGAAAAAGAATCATAAAAAATGTTAAGTATTTTACCAAATCCATAATAAAAGTCTCTTTTTTGAAAGCCAACTAAATTTTAAGTCAAGCACATGCCAATTCCTTAGCCAATTAATATTGCTTCACTCTTATATGGCAAGGACGATATGAGGCAGAACAACCACATAAAGGGCAATGAAAAAGCGATCATTAATAACCATTAATTACTTACTAACTTCATTTATGACACCTTTAATAGCAGCAAAAAGAATATATATATAATTTTTATTTTACTGCGCTCCGACACCATCTCAAAGATGATTTATAAATAATAGTCCAATTTCATGACAAAATTAATGAAAAAATATATATTTTCATGTCTTATGGCCTTTTACTAAAGTATGGTGACTCTTTTATATGCTCAAATAGATTATTTGCATTGTTACTCATTTGCCAGTCGATAGCGAAATTGTCCACTATACAAACAGTGTAATGAAAAACTATGTTAACATCACAACCTCTAACCAAGCTAAAAGGTGCATTATCCATCTATTTATTTTGAAGTCATCTTAGGCCTTACGGACCTTTCCTTTGAGCCACTTATAGAATGAAGGGTAAGTATGAAAAAGTTTGAAAAGAGTAGGACCATTGAAAAATACATACTAGTATATAAAACCAAAGCAAAGGAACTTATCTACAATAAACGAGGTTAAATAAAACAACAGTACAAATGTAACTTAACCAAATGTTAATTTTATTAATATAAAAAAGGTTTAAAATATGCACATACACCTAGAACATTAATAAGCATATTTTTTCAAAATTCAATACCAAGGTCGAAGGGTTGAAACAAAATAAAAAGAAAGCCTTACACCTTATTTTTTAATAATGACAAGTAAGCAAAACTCATATTAAGAAGACCTATCATGATATCCAGTAAATTGAATTGCTTACTATTTATATATATATATCTTATTTAACGTTCAGGTCTTGCTCATGTTCCTGTGCGAGTGAAAAAAGAAATCTATATATTTTTGCTACACCCTTTGCACCTTTTTGCTTTACGGTATCATTTTTTTTTGGATGATGATAAATTATTCTTTAAAATGAAAAAGAAAGAGACATATTTAATGATTATTAGACAAAACACTTTGAAAAGAATCAAGATCCAATTTCGGGTTATTTCATGATGAACATAATTTATCAAAACTTCTTTGATTCCCACATGAATATGCCAAAATAACGAAATATTTAACAAAATCAAAGTAGAAACATTTGTTATAAGAATGGTTGGAACTAAAAAAGTGGCAGTCATTCTTTGCAGAAGCCAATGTCCTAAGGTTTCTCTATGAGCTTTCATTACTTTTCACCTTTTTCTTTCGAGAATAAGACGAAATTGGCCTTTTTTGTCCGGCCTCTTCTTATAAAACTATATATGACAGTTACTCGTTGTAAGGCTCCCCTTATCAAATTGAAAAATATCTCATGAATTGAAATAGTACTAGGATAGTTTGTAGGCTCGTCTTAGTTATTTATTCTTGAGATAAAGTAGAACCAATCAAGAAACTAAAATATAGCATATGTGTACGTATATATGTATGTATAATTTATCCTTGCCTTGCGCTTTTAATTAATTAAAAACTCCTTTTGACCATTCTCGGTCCCACGATATTGTTTCAGGCATTGATTGAATTATGGAAGGCATAACACCCTTTTTCACTTAATGTCCCATTTCAAGGTTGTCTACTTTATAAAGGTCAGAATAGTGCACATGTGGCGAAAATGGTCTACACTCGGTGCCCTTAGGTCGCTGTGGCAAGTAGAAGCGGAAAAAAAAAGTTTTTTTTTTTGCTTCTAGCGAATTTGCAAGTATCATACTCTACACTTATGATAAATAAAATTGAATTATATTCAATACAATTAGACAAGCTGCACAAAATAACATAATAATTCCAAAAATATACACTTTGGATAATTCTAGAAATAAACCCAAATCCCATAATAAATGACGAATTCCATTACTCATATGATAACACAACACTAATAAAATAAAATTGACTACGCTTAAAATGAACCAATGAAAATAAAAAAAGAAAAAAGAAAAACATATCAATAAAAATAATAAAAAGTAGGGTTAAGATCGCCTATTTTCAAAAAAAAATACTAAAGAAAACCCTAGTAGATAGAGTCAAGCTTCGGTAGAAAGTGATCATTTACTCCTTCCTACTAAGTGCTTTTCGAACCATACAAGATAGTCCCCCATCATACGGCTCACTAACTCTCCTTTCCATTTCAATTAGCCCCATATGGTAGGAGATGGGCTTTACAGATTCCGATTTGTTAGATGCCTTTTCCACCTACTAATGTCTTAGTTAGATTATTAGTGGCACTAGATGTATCATCATATAGAATGTATTGACACCAATATAATGAGAATCTTGAAGGCGTAACAAAAAATTTATTTGTTAGGTCGTTTTATTTTATCGAGTTTTAGAGAGTAAAACCTACCAAACCAAGCAAGTGCATAGACCCCTTTCTTTACCTTTTACTATTATCAAAGTTTTATGTTTACACGGTTCCTTTAGCATTGGGCAGGTACTATAGGTCTTTTGACTTCTAACTTAGACCATAATGTACAGTTGGATTTCATTGGTATTACCTATGAACTATAGCGCTTGAGATATTGTTTAGTTCTTTGTCCTCCAAAAGGTGGGTAATTTGTTTTCATGCGTAAAAAATATATCTATTTTTTGTTCGTCCTTACCATTCTTAGCTGCCAATAGGCTGAAAGGATAAAGTGTTCGTTCATGCGATTCCTCGCGTGCTTTTTTGCACTGGTTTGTTGTAGGGCAGGTTGACTCGAAAAGAACTTCAATTTTTTAAGAAAACTCCATCATCTCATGCTAAATAAAGAATATTTATTTATTTATTTATTTATTTAGCAAGCGCCAACAAGTTTATAGAGGATTTTTGGGTAGGCCAATAAAGCAACCAATGAATGTCCCCTCACCGTTGCTTTTATGGCATGCTTTGTTTTCCCTGTTGTCAGGTAAGCCTTTTGCCCTTCGAGCAGTAGTGCCTTTACTGTAATCACATGTTACCTAATGGCCACCCCTAAGAAAGCCCCAAAAATTCTATGGGAAATGGAAAAAGTAGAAATAAGTTGTGGTTTATAAATGGTAAGATGAGGTGATAAGGGTCGATTTATTTTCATGTTTTTAATTGACTTTGATTTTGATTCAAGGTGACAAGATTTGAACCTATGGCCCTCTGTACCCAAAACAGATGCACTACTAGACTACGCTACACCTTGGCTTATGTTCCCCAATAAATATTCTATGAATGCTAAGGATGTTATCATTAATGGACATGAAAAAAACCAAGGCTAAGGGAAAAAAATCTCGTTCTCGCCACTTGGTTAGTAGAAAAAATCCACTATCATCTTGCTCACTTTCTTCTTTGGTTAAAATGAGAAAAAAATCTTTTTTTATTGGACATTTATGAGTGCTTCAGCTTTCTTATGCTCGCTTGAAGCCAGAAAGGCTGAGTTGGTCATTGTCTACCTCATTTATTTATAAAGTTGTATAATGATTAACTTTATAATGAAATTACAATGTAATTGCACTATAGAGTTAATCATTCATCATAATATATTATTAATCTTTCAATTATGCTACTAACTAAGTAATTTTATGAAAAATAGCCATGAATAATCATAGATAAATAAGTACGGCTTGGATCTCAATTTTTGATTTATCTTGTAGTCTTTAAAAACTATGGCCCAAAAGTATCATTCTTATCAAAGATGGAAGGGATGCAAACCATACAAAATGAGGCCTTCTTTAAACCTAAATCTACAATGATTTATTGCTTTGCCCTACTATGAATAGTTAAACTAGGTTTATTAGAATGTTGGCAGAGCTACAAAGCGGAGTGCAACAAATTAAAAACAAATTAGGAACTCATATCAAAAACAACAATTTTTTTTTTTTAAAATAATTATTTACCCCTATATTTCAAGGTAGAAGAAGGTAGAGTTTGTTTTAAAATAAAGTAGTGAAATAGAAGCATAGCAAATAAATCTATTTTTTTTTCAATTGCGCTCTTTTTAAATTACAAATGGGGCTACCTAAAGTGAAGGGCATGGCATTTCATATAGCATACTTACAATATGTAATTACTATGTAATTCTGTAATGCAAAAGTATAGCCAGTTAAGTAGACCACGAGTTCTACATAATAAATTTAAATCGGTCTATGGGTAGTCAATTTTATTATGATGATGATTTGCTTAATGATACACAGAGGTTTAGGGTTTAGGGTTTAGGGTTTAGACCTCATCCCAATCGAAGGTCAGAGCAAAGAGTTATGATCGTGCAAAGTCCTGGGAGTCCAAACCAAGATAGTTTCGGGACTCCCCCTTGGGAGTCCCGGGACAAAAAACCATTCAGATGTGGGTGCCGTGGAGAGGCATAGAGTATACTATATGGGGGAAGGTTGTGGCTTCCCCCGAATTCGGGCCGTGGTGAGTCAAGTGAGTCCAGAGTTGCCCGTGGCTTATCCTAGCACCAAGGGTGCTTCAGAATGTGAACTAACCAACTTGTTGGTTGGTTTGATGCAGGTTTGAGTAAGTGAACAACTTGTCACTTTTCCTAGTCCCATCTTGGAGCTTCAGCATGCCCCTCTACCCCTTTTAGTGTTGAGAGCTGGGAGCGTGCCCCAAGTTCCTCGCAATTCTGCTGTGAGAGTAACTTAGACCCAACTTGAATCTAACTAAGGACTTGGGAGTGCGTCACGAAGGAACACCAAAAACGAAAGCAACTTTTTGGGTCTTTATCGACATTGAGGTGCAAAAGCATGGGGAGCAAACATGATTAAATAGATTTGGCTGGGCTCTAAATAAAAGATGGCCAAAGGTGTCCTCTCCGATTGTGAGGTCAAAGTGTGTATTTAGCTATTTCGGGGAAACTTTGATGCAAATGTACCATTCAATATCAAACAATCCCGCAGGAAGTGCTTGGATGTTATTCTATCAAGAGCACTTTATAAAGATTATGCAAATAGGAAAATAGAAAATATTTTAAAAAATAGGCAGAGGCCAACTAAGCTAACAAAGTTTCAAAGACAAAAAAACAAAGCTTTCTTTTAAGGCAAAGCTCGAGCTCTTAACCTACACTTAAAAAGACTCAAGCAAATATCTTTGTCGAATTCAATGAAATTAATTATCTCAAGATTACGGGAAATGGCTCACTATAAATAGTTAAAAGCTACAAAAATGCAAGCTTCATTCATCATAGCCAAATAAAGGAAGATTCCTTTCGATGGAAAGTAGGATCACTACATAAAATTTCGACACCAAATTCCGTGCAAAAGCAAGCCGCCAATCGCGCCAAAACAAGAAGCTCTTGGTCTAAAGTTGAGCTGTCAAGGCACTTACAAGTATTTATGCCATCACGCATAAAAATAATTGCTTACTCATTTGACGGCAACAGTTAAACTATTTGATATCACTAAGGATAATGCTTTGGTAGTGTGATGATGGTTTGATTACTTTTAATGGCCGTGGGACTGTGCTATGCATTGATGGCTTTGACAAAAAAATATGTTTAGCTTTTAGCTCAATACTTAGACACTTTTTGGAAGGTCTATGCTCATGTAGAACCTATCCAAATAAATTGCAAGTGCGATAATCATAGCCAAGAGTGTTATTATTGCCTTCGTTTTGGTATTGAAGAATTTGAGAAAGTACAATAATCTTACCACACCTTGGCGAGCAAGAAATCCTTATTGGTTTACAAAGATTCTGAAATTCAACAACATTGGATTTTTGAGATGAAGGAAGCTCTGCCTTTTTTTTTTAGTGCATCGACTAAAAGTTGTTAGCCAATAAAAAGAAAGCAATTGTAAAAGGTTTATTTCAGAAAATGATATAGTCCATTTTTGGAGATAGTTATCATGAAATGATGGGATTTTTAATTTTCCATTATGACCTTGAAAAAAAGTTAAGCCATTGAAAAAAGGGCTCAATGCTGGCAAAAAAACATCTTCAATATGACTTTGGTAGTCCATGCTGTAAACGATGAATGTTTGTCCTTGGTTTGTGCTATATGCAAAATGGCTGATCAGGGGCCTAGCTAACGCATTAAACACTTTGCCTGGGGAGTACGGTCATAAGGTTAAAACTCAAAAGAATTCATGAGGGCCTGCACAAGCGATGGAGCATGTGGTTTAATTCGATATAACGTGCAAAACCTTACCAACCCTTGAAATATAAATAAGTTTTCTTGTCCTTAACAGGATGGTACGAAAATTTATACATGTGCTGCATGGCTGTTGTCAGCTCGTGTTGTGAGATGTTGGGTTAAGTCCTATAATGAACGCAACCCTTGTTTTATGTTGCTAAAACATGTGCTTTGGATTAAAAGATCAATTATTAATTACTTAAGATTGACGAAGACCACACCATTGAAAAAGGATACCATAATGTCGTGTGGCTATGATCATACATAGTTGTTTAAGGATACTTTGACGAGCAAAATTTTCATAGTGCAGCACACATAACAATGTGGCACTCAGTCTTTGTAAAAGTGATTGACAATCTATACCATGTAATGCACTCATAAAAAACTACCAGTGATATATTGGAGGAAGGTGAAGATGACCTCAAGTCTGCATGGCCCTTATGGGCTGGGCTACACACGTGCTACAATGGCAATTACAATAGGAAGCAAGGCTTTAAAGCAGTGTGAATCCAGAAAGATGGCCTTAATTTGGATTGTTCTTTGCAACTCGAGAACATGAAGTTGGAATTGTTAGTAATCGTAGATCACCATGCTGTGGTGAATATCTAGTTAGGCCCTATACACACCGCTTGTCATGGGAATTGGCTTCGCCCAAAACATCACCAAAGATCACCCATTACTTTAATGTTCCACGTTGTTATTGAGTGTGGTCTACTAGAGTAATTGGTGGTCTAATGTAGGATAGTAAGGTGGGGCCTTTAACTGAAGTGAAGTCGTAACAATGTAGTCGTAGGGGAACCTATGGCTGGATTGACTCCTTTCTTGAACAAATAAAATACTTCTTTCTTACCGCATTTCCATTGAATATATATATATAGTTATGTATCATAATAAAACGAGTAATAAAATAACCCAAAAAAGTAAAAAATATATTTGTTTGTTTCGAAAAGGGTAGCTATGCCTTGTGCTCTTCATTTTTCAAAGGTCACATGGCTTGCAAAACGACCGACATGAAGGCTGCACTATTAACCTTTAAAGGCTTGTTGGCCTATGGCAAGTGGAGTTGGTGTGCCTAGTATTTTACGTCTTTTTAATTATGTTTATAAATGTCATTATTTACCTAATAGTAACAACATTTACAAGCTTAGTCGCAATTACAAATATGGCACAAGGCACTATAATCATCTTTTTTTTTAAAATTTGATACATACACAGTTCATTTTATCATTTAGAATGACAAAACCATACCTTTTTTATGAGACCAGGCCGCAGGGCATGAAGTAAATTGTCACCCAACACCCAGGAAACGGCAGATTAGTAGAATAGTAAAATTATAATCTGCATGTTGGAATAGTTTAATTGGTTAGAATAGCATGATCATAATTCGCACATGAGGGTTCAAATCCCTCTTTCGATAGGAATTTTCTAATCAGGATTTGACCTACAGCATAGTGGCAAATTATATATATATATATATATATATAATTTATTATTATTATTTTATTATTTTATTATTTTATTATATTTTTGCAGATCATTAACCTCACCCCAACTCTCCTTCTGCGATAGGCCATGGTAAATAAAAATCTACAATGTTTTTCGGCATAAGTACAATATTCGACATAATGGATGTTTTTTTAACAGAGCAATCAATCATATACAATACACCTTCAAGTTTAATT
>Ga0116227_10001275_pt1 | contig 55568 bp, 37 predicted proteins | sample S1TSphgellanicum_FD_89693 | JGI IMG/M metagenome (GOLD analysis project Ga0116227, IMG submission 89693) | Host-associated microbial communities from peat moss isolated from Minnesota, USA - S1T2_Fb - Sphagnum magellanicum MG | ecosystem: Host-associated > Plants > Peat moss > Unclassified... | reverse complement strand
GCCCAACTACAATATTGAATAAATATTCCAAATAATAATAATAATAATAATGTAACCCTCAATAAAAATTCCAATATTGGCAAGGGTATATGGTAATGATTTTTTCAACCAAAATTTCAAAATTATGTTGTTAAATGTTTAAATTATTTATGTGTATATATATACTTTATAAAAAAATTTATAGAAAAGATCACCATGTTTTTAACATCACCTAATTGAAAAAGAAAAAGAACCTTGGAATATTGGACTTTGCAAAAATAGGAAATTTGAGTAAGGGTAATTGGAAAATAAAAAATATTTATTTACAATTTATCAAGAAAGAAAAAAAAGAAGTTAATGAAAACATGGGAAGAACCCATTTTATAATCATTCTAAATTCGATTTGAACATTAAAAATTTCCATTTCCCGTACTTATAAAATATACCACCAAAATTACACAAGAGCTGCCCATACTTGGTGACCAAAGCGCTCATTTTGCCCCTCCTCCAAAATAGTTTTTAGGAAAAATAAATGTAAAAAATCGGCGCTATCCAAAATTGAACCCCACAGGATTTGACCTCCAGACCAATCAATTAACGAAGTAGGTACCTACTACAGGGCATCTACGCTTGTAGCCAGCCAGCAGCTTGTTCTAGATGTCTACAAATCCAACGATCACGATCAGCCCAACAGCTCCTTTTTGACTTGAGAACGGCGACGGCCGTCGGATCGAGATTTCCGACAACTGTCCAGTAATTACAGCAGTAAATTATGCAGCACGAGGATGAACCACAGCCGTCGAATCAGAATTAGATGAGTGTCCAGGATTAACTTGGGAACACTTCTCAGATGATCGGAGCCGTCCAAAACTTCACATTTGTTTTTGCTTTAAATAGTGATGAAATTCATCTCCGCGCTCTGACACCCGTCGATTGAAACAGATCAACGGCTTGAAAAATAGCTGAGATTTATTTTACCTATAGCAGAAAGGCAATAAAGAATCAGGATGAAGAAGTTCCGTGTTTTGTGATCCAACGGTCAGAAATCCGACAAGAATATAAAATAAGCTGTAATAATAATAGTAATAATCAGATCTCAATCGTTGAACGTGTTGGAAATGAGATCGTGGCCGCTGGAAAAAAGTTGGATTATTTAATTGCGTAGTTTCCCGGGACAAAGAAGCGTTGCGCTTGCTGTTTGGGTGTAGTGTATTTGTAGTCGTCATCGTTGTCGTCGTCGTCGAGCTTCTTTCACGCCATCGCCATTTGTCACGCGCAATTCGTCCCAGTTTCCATCATTTGTGATCTGGTGAGTCTTCTCGCGTGCTCTGCTTCAATCTCTTCACTTCCTTCTCTATTCTACCGTTTCTTTTTTCATCAACTCTGGTTCAATTTCGACACAGATCTGTGTTCTCTGCCTTTTCTGTCGAGTAGCAGACCTATCAGATCACTCTTATGCCCTGTAATCTCTTTTTTTTTTCTTCTTCCTTGGGGAGATTTTTGTATTGGGGGCGTCTGTGGCGGATCGCAAGTCTGGTGGTGACTACTGTGGTACGCTTTTGTTTTGTTTTGTTTGCTTAAACTTGTTTTTTAGGGTTTGGAACATGCTCTGTTCGTGGGTATGAGCTTCATCCTTTAGTGCATTGTGCTGTTCTTTGCGCTAAGACAAATGCTTTTTTTGGTAAGTATGTGCAAGAGATTCGACGACTTTCTGTTTCACATCTTTGTATGTTGTGGAGACGGCAGTGAGTGTTTTGACCTAGGGTAATGTGGGACATAGAATGGGGGTATTGGATGTAGATCTAGGGTTTGATCTGAAGTTATTTCCGGTTCTTTACTTAGATTTTTTCTTGTAAAAGACTTTGGTGATTTGCTTCATTGGCTTTTGGAGGAGGAGTTTGTAATTTTGTTGTAGGCTTTTTGAATGGAGAAACTGTTGTGCACATAATGATTTGGATGTGTTTGAAACCATGTGACATTCTTTTTTACATTTTTTTCCGTTTTGTTGCTATGGTGAGACAGGTGTAAAAGTTTGAGCATTCTGGCATTGCATGAGAGGGAGATGGGGGATTTTGGCGGGGGCCAGAGCTTGTGCACTCGGATGCGCTTATGGGAACTCCCTGACCAATATGTGTTGGAGCCCACGGACTCCATTTCAAGGCAGTTGCTTGCCATTGATCGCTCCAATGGCAATCTGAGCACTCTTGGTAACCCGACATTTGCTATCTTCTGATTCTCATTTTCTTTGTTCCTTTTCTCATCAGGCAATAAGTTTTGGCACTCCAGTTGCAAGTTTAGTTCTTCAGCGTTTTTGTTCCTTATTCTGGATGGTGATGATAATTGCTCTCTTGCTGCTTCCAGGTCAGTTGCCTTTGTCTGCCTCTGCACAGGTTCCACATGCAACAATTGTTTTTGGGCTGGCAGGAATTGTCAAGCTTCTTGCAGGCAAGTCCCAGCTCTTAAAACCCTAAGATTGAACCTCCACAATTCTACACCACCAGGACAATTCCAGTTGCATAGGTTATGAGCTAGCATTGCAATCTGAAAATGTACAGATTGGTCATGAGATTGTGCTTTCAATGCAAGATTCCAGAAGTCCAGTTAGATGACAAAGTTCTTTGGACATTTTATTTGCCCATCAATGAATGAAAACACAGCAGTCCTCCAGCATGGTTATTTCTTTTGGCTTGGAGTTTCCAGGGACATATCCTTTGATTATCACAGGACGGCAGTGTATGGGCACATACAAGGGTTCACCTATCTACCGTGTGACATCAATGCGCTTTCTTAACTGCAACAGAAGCTTGCAGAACTCCACCAGCCAAGAGGTCTGTACATGGTTTCATTCATCCCTCTATGTGTGTTATCTTAATTGACATATAGAATCTGTTGTGACTGAATTGGTTGTATTGCATGACAATGTCCATATGGTTGCAAGTGCTGTGCTCTGCAACAGTGTAAAATCTTCTATTGCAAGATTGTTGTTCCCATATGTTGTTTGTACACAGCAGTTTTTTAACACATAGATTTTGGTATGTTACAGAAGCGGGATGAGGCACATTTTTTGGCACTTTTGAAGTCACTGGAGAAAACTCCTGGCCTCTACTTTTCATATGACTCTGATTTAACACTCAAGTAAGTCTTTTCAAAAGTTAGTTGCCCTGTAAAGCCTCGAGTCATGAGAAAGACAACCTAATGGTCCCTTGCAAGATACACAAGCTAGGGCAGTCTGAACCAGTGAAGGTGAATGATAGATAGCTTCCTTATTATTAAGAAAGTTTAGGATTTGAGCAGATGGTGTCAAATTCCAAGCTATACATGGATCACTTTAAAGAAAAGAAAGAGAAGCCAGTTGTTGAGTCCAAGGAGAAGTGGGGCCCACATTAACATTTCTAGTGGAGAAGAGGGAACAGCTGTCTCATCTAATGGCTGCCTTAAGATTCCTCAACAAACTGGCCATGGCAACAGGCAAGAGTGCCATCTGTGTGATATTCATCAGCGGATTCCATTCTAAATTGATTACTTTGAATATGCTCTGACAGTGGCATATATAAGTTTGCATAGAAAGTTTGGTGTTTGTTTGGGATTGTCTTGTACTGATACACAAACTGTGAACTGTTTTAACCAGTAATTATGCATGGTGAGGTGTTTCTGTTTGAGTATGTCATAGTCCAAGCAGCCTTTTCTTTCCTCTCATGGAAGTGTAATCTTTGAAGTACCTGCATAAAATCCAGCACCAATGTGGTCTTACTTCTTGACCTGGGAATCTACTGATCCCCTAAACATCTATTTCAAATACCAAGACAACATATACCAAAACATGTAGGCACTGATATAGAGGGTTGTTTACTATGGATAGCACTTCGCTCATGTACTGTCTTCATTACTACTTCATTTGATGTGTTACTTAGTTTGATTGATGCATAAACCTAATTGGATGTGACGGGCTTGATTGCAGTGTACAGAGGTCAAAAGAGATTGGCATATTGGGAGGGTCTCCTCTCTGGAAACAGGTAAGTCACAATCTTTGTTTATGTGCTTATGATGAAGTGAATTCTTATGTCTTTTCTACTAGAGCAACAGTATGCCTGCTTATCTCCTCCAAGGTACTTAAAAGCATTGGTGGCAAAGCTAATCATTTCATTACTGTGAATGTTTGCTCAGGCTGATACAAAATATCTGTGGAACAGGCTTCTCCTGGAGGAGTTGATAGAAAACAAGGTGAGCTTTTATATCAAACTTGGATATTTGTTCCATCAGCTGGAACTAATACCCAAGTGCACAAACTCTTCTGGTCTACAAAAATTGTCGCAATCTGCACAAACTCTTCTGATGTACAAAGATTGTTGCAATCTGATGTTTTTCTGACATTTAGAATGATGCAGAGTTTGCCAACTATCTGCAACTGAGTCTCTCTTCTTGCACTGACATCTATGATTGTTGTGGTCTTTGGCTGCAGTTGGAGCCATTTATTCTGCCTGTGATTCAAGGGAATATCCTCTTCATGCTTCTGAGACAGTGATGCAGATTGTCCTTTTTTATACTCATTTGTTTGTCCATTCCAGTCTCCAGTTATCTGGGATCAGTCTGTAAGCTGACACATTCTCTCTGTAACATGTTCAATTTCTACCATAAGAATGAGATGCCCTTGACTCTTAAGCACGTTTCCAGACAATTCAAACTGAAGTGCATGGCAAGGAGGTGGCTGTAACATTAATTGCAAGGCGTTGCACAAGGCGTATAGGTTAGCAAATTTTCTGTTTCCTTTTCCTCCTTTTCATGTGAGACAACAGTAGGTGGTTGTTGTATGCCAGTGGGTGAAAAATGCATTACCATATAGTTCTTCGGCATGACGTCATTTTTTTGGTTGGCATCTTTTGACCACTAAAACGTTCCACAGTATTAGGAACCTCTAGTTTCACCATCCCCTCTGTCTGTCTCCCTGAACAAGAAGGTATCAAGAAGCATTATCATTGATTACATCACATAAAAGAGTAACTTTGTGCTGGGGTCACCAAATGTTTAATGGCAGGGACACGCATGTGGCGCAGAGGAGCAGACAAGGATGGCAATGTTGCTAATTTTGTAGAAACTGAACAAGTGCTTGAAGCAGAGGGTTTTGTTGCTTCCTATGTTCAGGTGTATTTCTCCCCTGCTTACTTAAAGTGGGCCAAATGGTCACAGGCCTGCTCTTCCATTTTCTTGAGATATTGCTTGCCTATCCTATATCTGCTTGCCTATTTCTCTTGATGCTTCAGGGCTTCCACAATTCCAAATCTACCTAGTGAAATTATTTCTTCTTTCTACATCTGTGATGCTTCAGAAGGTTGTATTCTTGCTACCTTTAGTGTGCTGAAGGAAGGGCACATCCAAGGCCCAATACAAAGGTACATGGTTCATTCAATGAAACCTTGTCAATGGTCCATGGTTGCTCCTTTGGGTTTGCATGAGTCACCATTCTGACTTGTATAGTTATTTTCTGGATGCAGATCAGGGGTTCCATTCCAGTTTTGTGGGAGCAGATTGTGGACCTGACATACAAGCCAAAGATCAAGGCTATCAACTATGAAGATACGGTATGATGCTTGACAGGGTGGGATCTGGTGAAGTAATATTCTTCTTAGTTCCACACATTCAGGAGAAGTGAAATTAGCATCCCTGTAGTTGAGCCACACTTTGCATTCACATCAGACATAATGGCCTAGAAATCACTTGTCCAGCAACCCAGCATACAAAATATGATGGGACTTAGATTCGTGAGTGACTGATATGGTGCCTTTTAACTGTCCTGGGCCCAAAGACAGGCTCTTTCCTCCAACAAAAAGATGTTCTTTTAGCCGGGATTCCCAATATAGCTGTTCAGAGATAGGTCAGGGCACATTCTTGTGTGTGAGTGAGAGCTTTGTGGGGTTCACACATTACTTCTGGTATTTGCCCCATGAGAAGGCATCAGCAGAACTGATTGGTATAACAGGTGCATATGGCACTTTCATAGGGTGTTTTGAGTACAGGGCATTGTTAGTTAATGGGAGATTCATATTGCACTTTATGATTGCTTGTTTGGTGAAAAGGTCTTCTGGTGTAACCCAGGATCTTATGGAGCCAACCCTGAACTGTTCGAAGATCTCTGGTTTTTGTCATCCTGGTCCAGACTCTGCTAGTTTATTTGATGGCTGTAGCCCCAAAGGTCGTTTTGTAACTTTGGGTAGTGGTATTGCTGCATAAAATTCAGCCCTTGGTGGTGGAGCGACACTTTCGGGATTTGCAACAGCGCTATGGTGATGTTTTGGCAATTGACCTCATCAACCAGGTGTATATTCTGCTGTCACTGTTTCAAATGATCCACTCATGAATCACCCCCCTTCAATTGGAGCACTGCTGTCCAATTCATATCAGTGACAATGTAGGGCTCTGCTTCCTTTTATATTTTTTGGAGGTCGAGACATTAAAGACTCTGACAGGAATCATTTTGTGTGGTTGCAGCAAGGCAGTGAGGCTGTATTAAGTATAGCCTATGGCAGTGCTATGCAAAAGCTCGTGAATGACTCCTTAAGGTGAGAATCACATTGTGAGTAGGCCTCTTTGTGCCTTAGGCTTAAATGCTTGCTTTACAGGAGTGAGCTAAGATGAAATGAAGCTTACACTCATGTTTTGCTTGAATGAGGATGCTATTGATTTTTTTATTGACTATGACTCTTGAGTGTTAGTTGATGCCATCACTGAGTCTTCCCATTGCTTCCAGACATCTGATGAAATGAATGCATGTTTTTGTATGTTTTTATGCCATAAAATTTGAGCAGATCATTGTACACTCATCATCTAACCCTGATGTTAGGAGCTGGTGAAATCAGTGTGGAGTAATGGCAGCTAATTACTGCCATTGAGGAAGGTGGTGGTCTGATACTTTGTGAGTGGCACTCTCAAGGTTATGACCATACTCATTCTTAACATAACAGATACCTTCAAAGTGTTTTTGTGGAGTTTTCTGTGTTCTGAATAGATATGTGATAAAGTTGTTTGGTCCATGTTTTTACCTGTTGGGCTTTGGGTCTTTCATTAACTTTAGGTACATCGCATTTGATTTCCATCGCATTTGTGGCCACATTCACTTTGAGCGCTTGTCCAGTTTATACAATGATATCAGAGAGGATTTGGACAAGCAAGGGTAAGTCAAAAACTTCAAAACCCTAATGATATGGCAAGGACATACATGATTATACTGAATATCCTTTCCAACTTTGCACTGCTATAGCAACTATCACTCTTCCATTAGATATCTCGATATGCATTATATGCCCTGATCTGTCATACATTTATAAGACTGGTTTTTTTTATTGATTGTAAGTTCATGGCATTTCTTTGGTCAGGTATTATTTGGTCAATGCGGAGGGGAAGATTTTGGAAAAGCAGAAGGGAGTTGTTCGAACAAATTGCATTGACTGTTTGGATCGCACCAATGTTACACAGGTAGTATGCTGTCTCATAACTACACTATTCTATGATGTTCACAGCCACAGGGAGAGGACATTGAAGTTGGGGATTTAGAAGACCGAGTGTCTGAGTTGGAAGACCTTGTATTGCATCCAAAGACAACACTTCAGATGACCTTATGTCATAGATTGGGTTGCTGAGGTCATTTTCTGTAATAAGTTATCACCTTGGAGTTGATTTGATTGTGGTGGTGCAGAGTTTGTTAGGCCGGAAGGCACTGGAGATGCAACTGCAACGAATTGGTGTTTTTGAGGCCTCTGAGTGTATTCAACCCCAGGATCAGCTGGATGAGAAATTCAAACTCTGTGAGTTCTGTACAGATCTTGTGGGAGCCTTGCAAATATTTATGCATGCTCACAGTTTGTAACAATTTTACTCCTTGGCAATAACAGCTTAGAACTTAATTGGAGGATCCACAAGAGTAAATCAGTTTTCTCTATTCTTTCCAATAATAACTCGAAAATTACTGTGCTTGCTGACAGAATTGCTGAATATTATTGTCCACAAGATTTGCTCATGCATTATTGTTGCTTAGGTATAATAGATCCAGTCCTTATGGAGAAAGCTATTTTCAACAGTGTGTCCCTGCACTCCTTTAACATCTGCCTTACATCTGCCTGTTGGTCCTTCCAGCTGGTTGTGTCCTCTGATGGTCTTTCCATTGTCCATCCCTTTGGAAAGACCCCTCCATTTTCCTGTTTTTGTGCCTAGACATGTATGTGCCTTGATGTTAGATATAACAGTCATGTAAGTCAGTAGGGCCTGTGTAGTCCTCAGGGAAATATTTGGGCAGCCATAGAGCCTAAGTTGTGAATCTATGAACAAGAAGGCATTAGCACAAAGGAGAAGGAATTGTGCAGTTTAGATTGTCTGCGGACAAAATTGTCACTCTTCCATCCATTGAAATGTTTTGTTGGAACTACTCTTTGGCTCACAGTTCAGATTTAGAAACTCCCTTCAGCACAGAATGGTCCTTGTTCGTCTCTTTTGTTTTTTCCAGGTTTTGGTTGAGTCATTGTTTTTTCAAACAAGCATTTGTCAATGCAACTATTAAATAAGATTGGGCGAGGACTGGGGATGGCCTTGAATTAGGATTGGAACTTAACTTGGTTGTGGGTGTGGAGCAGTGTGGGCTGATCATGGTGATGAGATCAGCATTCAGTACTCTGGTACACAGGCTTTGAAGGGTGACTTTGTCAGGTGCCTTGTTTCATTGCCAATACTAGCAGAGTAGCTCCTGAGCATGTGGCTCATTTTCAACTAGCCACTTATAATTCTGTACTTGTAATTCTGCACCCTCTTTCCCTTTAGTGATGCAATTTGGCTGGCCATAGGTATGGAAGGAGGACCTTACAAGGACTTCTTCAGGATGGGTACAATTCCCTTGCTCGGTATTACTACAATAATTTCCAAGATGGTATCAGACAGGTAGGTCAACAGTTGGAGTTATGGACAAGATCATTGACATGCCTCATTGTGGTTTTGATATGTCACTTCTAATGATATCAGTTGTATCACATGTAGAGGGCCTTTTGTTCCAAAACAGGGCACTCACTGGAATGTATGTTTAGGATGCCATGGATCTTGTTGCGGGTCATTACATAGTGAGCCGAGGCACCCCTTCACCTTTCCAGTTGAATGGATTTGAATCCTTAGCGGTAAGCATCTCCCTCTTACCTGTATTTGGTGATTATGCACTTCTACTTAGAGGTATGTGCTTTCTTGACTTGTAGTGGGGAATTAACAAACACTTTCTGTGCCGTGCTGCAGTATCTTCCAGGGGCTTCAGCTGTGATCATTGCAGGGGTATACTTGACCTCCCACTCCTTCCGACAAGGTAAGGTTGTCAATAACTTTTAGTCTTCTCATGAAGCTCTGGATTATGGGTCAACATTATTCTCATAAAATCTCTTGTGGGGTTATGCAGGGGGTGAGGATGCATACCAGTATTTGTACTCAGTGGTGCTGGCAGGCATTACTGCTGCCTTCACGGCATTGGTGCGAAGTAATGGTCGCCAGTTCTGTAACCGACCTCGGCTTTGCAGGCTAAATTAATTATTTGCACATTAATTATTTGCTGACACTGCATCATGGCTATGAGTGAATTGGCAGTTGCTGCGCAACATAGTATGGATTCATCCTGCCAAAATGTGTGCTTCCAACATTCTAGTGTTTATCACTTGTAAAGCTCTGCAGCCAATTGATGTTTCAGCCAGCTTGAACTGCATTAGAGTGCTTCTGCACTTCTCATAATTTGTCAGTGGTTATCAAAATTCACCCTTTCTATTTGTGTCTTGTATGAATGTCAGCATGTGGGTAATCTCACTCCTGTGTTCATTCTGTGAGAACATAAGCATTTAAATAATCATGTCGCCAGGTTTGGCACTGATGCTACAGTTGTGAGACAGTTTCTCATTTTCAAAAGGTTGATTTTCCCTCTATATGCCCAGTGTTTAGGGTGAGACCAAAAAGCCACTAAGTATTGTAAGGTGCATTAGGTGCACTAGGTAAGGTGCATTTGTTTTGACTGAAATTCTATGATTGATAAGCAAAAGGTGTAGTAGCATAACAATTGTAATGTTAGGAGGGATCAATCAATTCCCTCATATTATGATTGTTATTGTAATCCTGGGTATTTGCAATTTATTATGTTCTGAAAGATCTGATGAGATTTGAAGTTGGATGCGGAGATGAAGAGTCTTCTTTGTTGGGTGTATTGGTGGGTCATACAAAACCATTATCATGTGTACATGTAAAATTTACTATACACAAAACCTTAGTCTTGGTCTGTGATATAGCTGGTGTGTTGTTTCAAATTTAGGAATATTTTTTACAGCAATTTGTAAACGTTGAGCAAGTAAGAAGAGGACCTGGGGCAATTCTCTTCTATTTAAAATCATTGAAATTTGGAGCAAAAATTCTTCATTTTATGGTCATTTGAATCATTAAAATTTGGAGCCAAAAGTTCTTCATTTTATGAGCATTTGAATCATTACAATGTGGGAGTCAAAAGCTCTTCACTTTATGGTCCTGGATAGTTTTACATTTACAGTGACATGTTTTATTTTTTGTGGCAATTTGTTTTTTGGATACATGAGCCACAAAATTTTGCCATTAACAATTTCTGTGCAGCTTAGCAATGTGATGTGAATGGTTGTGTCAAAACAATCCACAAATTTGAACCTAATAATGTGATTTGGCTAGATCAGTAAGTTACAAGAACAAAAGTGAGTGAATTTGTGCTTGATTTGCATAAGACCATATGACACTTCCTTCCAACATAAATTGTTATTTACATGAACCAACATATCACAACCGCACTATGAACATCTCTACTGGCAGCAGTATAATGGCCTGTATTTGCTACGTTGGATGAAATACAACCTCTCAATACCGTGAAACTGAGTTTGGACTTTGGACCTGTGGATATTCATACGATATAGAGTGATCTCCAAAAGTGCCAGTAAAAGAAAATTATTACCTTTACTAGTTCACCATGATGATTGGCCTGTGTGCTCTGGTTAACATTTGACTGCTCTCTCAGTTTATACTCTTCAATTTTACATGTTTATAGGTGAGGATGGTGAAATGATTAACACTATGTTGAATGTGGTAAAACTTTGTAGAGGACCAAATAAGGGGTATGGGTAGATATTAGAGATGCTCTAAAGGTGTATATTGTAAGGTGAAGACTAGTTTATATCATAGTTGAAAATCCACATTTCAATGGTGGATGATGTTTTTCCATTGATTTTGAGTATCCAATGGCTAATGTACACTTAGTTGTCAAAAGTTTTTGCATTAAAAAAAAAACCTTACAAAATAAAGGCCCATCAAGCATAGCATTTAGATAGGTAGGCTTTTGCTAGAACACTAAGCCCTAAGGACAAAGCCCATTACAGCACAATCTAGAGTGTTGATCCTACATGAGTGGGCCAAAATAAATTAAAGCCATAAGTATTATGCAAGGAAGATGCAAGGAATCTGAATATTTTTTTATCCAAATTTCATTTTAACAACCATTTGATGAATCGCTGATATTTCCCCTACTCATGTAGATGAAAGGCTAATATTCAATTATCGGTTTTGCAAAAGTGTTTTTCCAATAGAATTATTTAAAAAGTGATCACTAGAAAATGAAAACTAGAAACAAATCTTCACACAAGTTATTTTCCCCATATCACACAATATTAAGCATTGAATCTAGATAATTGTGCCAAACAAATTTACATACATGAGTATTATGTAAGGAAGATGCAAGGAATGTCAATACTTAGTCATCCAAAGTTATTTGTAAAAGCAATTTCATGAACCCTTGATATTTCATCTACCTACTGATGTAGATAAAAGGATAATATTCAATCTTGGGTTTTGCAAAATTGGTTTTTATGAATGGACTAAAAATCAATCACTAGACCAGGAAAACTAGAAACAAAATTACACAAGTGATTTTCCCCATGTTACACATGAGTACCATAGATTGTAGGATCACTGAGGTTATGGCTATGGCAAGCAGACCATGTCAGAATTGCATGAAAATATAGATTGAGGTACTCTTACTCTGAGCTATCTAATAAAACTTGTGACTAGTGTATGATGGTAAGATGTACCTTCTCGCAGTACAATTCTTCCAACATAAAGCATTCACGTGTGCATCTGCACCTGGGAAGCTATTTCACATCTCATCACACAGATTCAGTAAAACCTGGGCTAGGAGCTCATGGTTTTGGACCCTCATTCTTAGGTTTCAGAAAGTTAAATCTGATGAAAAAGGCACACCAAGACAGAAGCTGCATAGACATCACAGTATAGACCAGAACTGTAGTCATGCAATATGTGCTGTAATCTTGATGTACAACACAATGGACCTTTTTTGCAGGCTTTATTGGAACATATGAACATGTCTAAGAGCCTAATCTACTTCAATTGCACGTCATCATCTTGTTGGCAAAGAATCATTGCCAGAAAGAGATAGATTTAAGTCACGTTGGGACACCACTTTGTTGTTTGAACACAGACTCATCCTCAGACAGTGGCACTTTCATGCCCACCTTCTGCTCCCCTGATACTTTCTCAGAGGTGTTTCCTTGTGGACCTGGTTGATGCTTTTCTACAAACTTGGGAGGGAAGATAGTTTGCAGATATCGCAAAATCAGCTCAAAGCTTGTGAAAGTGATAACAGCTGAAGGGGTGGTTCTCATCAAGTTTGTGGCACAACCTCGATAGAATCCTGCGATTCCTTCTTCCAATGATATTTTTTTAATGCAATCTAACACACCTGTGTATCGAAGCGCAACCATCTTAGAATGTCCTTGTTCTTGCAGCCTTGAGCGCACCACCTGTTACAATGCTCGGTATTGCAGGAAAAAAGGAAAGCTTTACTTTAGAAGACATCAAGAAGAACAGTTCAGATCAGCCCACAAATATTCAACTAATTTTACTCTTGGTGAATTGCAACAATAATTACAGTCCCCATACACTAAATCATTCTCTAACAAAGCTGATTGAAATTCCCTATACCTCATGTGGATAGGTGAGAGTGGACGCAATGATCTTTGAAACTGAAGAGGCAATCGCCACATTGCGTGGACTCAATTTGTCCACAGTTGTTCCCTCTGGCAGTAAAGCAGAAACCAAATTTTGAGCCATAAAGTTCACAAATAGGACCATATCATCCCATATATTATGGTGTAGAGATGCTGACACAACAAAAAAATAAAGGATAAAATGCTCTGCCTGCAGTCTGAAACAAGCACCCAACTCAACCCCAGTATGAAAGTATCCATGAATTCAACCAACCTCAACAGTAACGCTAGAAATCCATGTGAAAGTATATCTTCAAAAAAATCTGACCTCCCAATCCCAACAACCTTCTACAGTGTTCAGGCATAATTTGCCAATGCAAGCACATTCAGGTCCCAGTCTTCCCAGATGTCATGGAGGATGCATACTTTACCTCTCTCTGCAAGATAATCCTTCAAGTTTTCATAAACTGGAAACTGAATTGCCACATGGCTAATCCCTGCTAAGGCCGGCACCAGTCCACTGATCGCAACCACACCATGGACTGTCATTGATACATGGCAATCATGAAGACTTGAAATACAAATCCACTTCTATGGAAACTGTGCAAGGATTATATTGGTTGTGCAATCAAATGCCCAATCCTCAAACATGAGACTGCATTGATAATGGCTAGTTCCTAGAAAGGCCAACACCTGCTCACTAATCACCACTCCCTTTTTTCCACTGATAGGTGGCAGCAGTTATAGGATGTTGATACTTCTATCTAATTGCAAATGCTGTGCAAGGACATGCAAGGAAGAATGCTGCTGTAGCACCAACAGGATATGACCTCTCCTTAAAAGGTTTATAACCACAACAGAGCAGGGGCAAAGCCTTGGCCAAGATTTTGCCACTGATAGGCAGTTAGCTCGGCAAGGTTGGGTGAACCCTAGCTACAAGGGGTAGTGCTAAATTACTATCCTCCTCTGGATGCAAGAGACAATACTTTATGCAGCCATACAAACAATTGCCCTACTGATGTTGCATGGATGAGAATCATTCTACTTTAATCTGTGTGTTCCTTTGACAGGGTTGAGACTGACCTGTATAGCCCTCGAACACCCTCCTCATGAAAAATACGATGAAGAGCTGAGAATGTGCTCTTATATGGCACCAAGTCTGGTCTCAATCTCTGTGTCTGTGCCATAGCCCAATACATTCTGTTCAGTTAGTCCAATGACAACTTACACATTTGGGTTTGGTCAACATCCCCAACAATAACACTCTGGTGAGGAACTTAGTCTTGACTTCTTACAACCAGAACACTGCACACCTACACTGATACTGGAGGAAAGACAATGGCACAAGTTGTACATCCTTGAGCTTCAACAAGACATTCCAAATGCTCAGCAGGTAGCATACAAAACCAATACTTGTTCATATTAATTACTAAATACACATGCAGATGCCTGAGCCTTCCAGTTAGTCTGAATAGAACAAGAGGAGCTTGAGGAAGATGAAAGGAAAAGGGGGATGGGGGATAGGAATCTGTCTCTAAAATTAAAGATGTGAAACTAACCTGAAGTCGAGTTTTGACAACCCACAATGGGTTAGTAACAAGACTGGTTGCTGCCCCAGCCCCCGCAGCTGCCAACACATTGGCACCTAAACCCATTCTGTGATGAATATAATGCTCTCCATGTACTACTGCACCCAGAATTTACTGTTTAAAATTAGTGTTTGCTCCCCTACATCAAAACACTGCATGGAAGTCTGTCAAGTTCTTTGTATAAGACTTCAACTTAATTAAAAAAAATTAAAGCTTCAGCATAATACAAAAGCATCAGCAATCCTCAACACTGGTGATAGCAATAAACATAAGTAGTGACTGCAAACCATGGGGCCTGCCCAATTACCTTCCAAAGTCACAAGAAAACAGAAGCTTTTTGACAGAAGATGCGAAACTGAGACAAGCAAAGCTGAAGGCATGAAATCTCACGATCTTCATGAGGTTGTTCTGACTGCAGCAATCTCTTGAGATGCTCATACACTGTGAAATATACCTACACATGGAGTGGGCATAAATACAGTAAGCACTTCATCACTGTTTTTATGACTTCAGAGTTTGAATTACACGGCATGAACTGTTGGTTAAAAATCCACAGCATTAATGAAAAGTAGCAAGCATCCTCCAGGGCAGCCTGTCATGACATTTCTGGTAAATGGAGGGAAGCTGGTCCATGGAAACAGATACACCTTAAAATGATGCTTAAAATTATCCAATGCCTAGGGTTGGAAGGTGTTCAGGCCACTAATCTTCAAGTCCTCACCAAAGATCACAAATTGAGGGTCTATTCTTGTGTATATTTGTTCAACACTGATGCAATTAATGCATCCTGGTGCAGAGCCAGCTCAACATTAATGAGTCTTCCATTTGAGGGTTGAGAAAAACGGGAGAGGAGAGAGAGAGAGAGAGAGAGAGAGAGATACCGCCCAATTTGGAAGCAAAGCAACCATGGTTGGAGACAACCCACGATATAGGCCCCTAATACCCTCCTCCTTGAAAATCTGCCCCAAACTACCCAGAATGACCCCCCCTGGAAAGACAAACACAACCAACCGATAGCATTAGATGGTAAACATCACATGAGTCTTTCCACAGAAGAATCTTGCTATCAGCATCATGCCTGTCAGTTTAAAGACATGTTTACCTTCAAAGTTGCATGGAAGAAGTAAATCCTTATGAGACTACAATTTAGCTCATGGATTTACAAACCTCCAGCATGATCAAAGTTCACATCAACATATGTTCTGAGAACAAAAGACAGGTATGACTATTGCATACCACTATGTGCTTGTGACTGTACAACAACAGCAAGATCATATTGGGGCTCCCTCTTGACATTTTCAGTTACCTCACTGTTGATTTGGATAGAAAGTCAGCAATTCCTTTCTACAAACTCCACAAGGATAAAAACAGAACTCCAAATGCCACAATTTTGTCACAAGACAAGGAGGTTACCTTTTGCACCAATAGTGGCCTTGACTGGCATCCGATGCACCTGTAAGCGGGTCTTAACAACATCAAGTGGACACACAAAAGTTGCTGCAATTGCTCCTGCATTTTTAAAAAAATGAACACTGCAAGTAAGCACTCCCTTTTGTGAGGCCTATGTTGTGTCCTGCATACCACCTTCTTGTGTAGGACTTTGTTTTCATAACAAATTCAGATGCATCCCAGATAGAGTTTAAACATTCCGAAATCACAATGTCAAAACCCTAGCCACTCTGAATGAGTGCTTGCATCAGGAAACCAATTAGGGTTGAGTTTCCACATGAGGAAAAGGACTGCAAGATTGTGGAGGCAAACATTTGAGGAAGAGAGCCATTTGGCAAGCTTTACTCAAATCTCTCTCCCTCTCTCTAGAACAAGCAGAACCCCTTGCAACTCGCTGAAGCTCAGTTTATCCATTCAAGATGTGCAGCATTTTAGCACCAATGTTTTTTCCCTGCAGCTCAACAGTTAGTACAAGTTACAGTTCCCAATGAGAGCACCATGTTCGACATCAGAAAACCAGAAACCCCGTCACAAAGCAGGCCCGGGAATTTTCCTGTGAAATTTTATTTTCATTGTTGTTGTGTTTGTTTACCAGTCCACAAAGTATACCTTGGCCAAATTCTCAAATTCAATACAAAGACTGCGAGATTGTCCGCCTAGTTTCGAAACACTGAAAGCTCCGCTCTTATTATGCTCAAAACCAAGAAACAAACCATGCATTTTTCTCTCTCGTCCACAACTGTCTCTCTGGGACCCGGAAAACTCTAGAACAAACAGGCATTCGGCTTGTCTGTGTGCTGTGTGCGTGCACACACAACAGACACCAGACAGAAACCAGCGGCAGCAACAACAACAAAAGCAAAGATCGATGGAGTGGGATGGAGATAAGGAGGAGGAAACGAACCTGCACCAGCACCTGCAGCAGCGTCAAAGAGCTTGGATCGTTGCTCCTCCGGCATATCGAGAGCTCCCTCGGCCCGAAAGCCAGCAACAGCTATGGACTAGAAAAACAGTGCAACGCAGCAACGGCCTGTTGCACAATTTTCTCCTACATATTATTCTTCATGGTCGTCTTTTGCCACTCTCCATGCTGTTGTTGGCCATTCGCGTATCCCTCGCGCACAGAACCAGAAAATGCGGAGCCGGATTGTTCTTGCATACTAGTGTCGTGCGTGCGCTCTCTCTCTCTCTCTCCCTCGCTCGCTCGCGCGGGCGGGGACTGGGCCGGGCTGGTGAAAGGGGGTCTTTCCATGTGCGTTGGGAACTTGACGGGCTTTGTGGGATTCCCGGTGAAACCCCGATGCTTGACCCGACCCGGCCCGGCCTGTTCCGGGTTCTCCGTTCCCCGGCGCAACGAAATAAGGCGCCTTTCGTTGGCGTTATCTGTACGTAAAGTGTTGGCTGTTTTTGATAACGTTTTTTTACGGTTTTATATAGGGCACTTTGTATGCACGCCCCTTAGTAGGCCTAAGGTACCCCTTCACACCTAGAATGTAGATTTAAGGTGTCTTTGTGTAAGGTAATTCCCTTGGAGAGGGGAGTCCCCAAAAGAACCACCCCCAATCCTCCAGGTAACTCCATGAGAGAGTTACTTGGCATAAAGCGGGGTACCCTCACAAAGTAGCTCCGTAAGTAGGCTATGGTTGCATGTATATGGACTATGGTTGCAACTAGGTAGGCCGTGGTCACAAAGTGTTGTTTGGATTGTTGTCATGGGTACAAAGAGGGGTCTAGTCCACTCCCCCTTAGTGCTCATTTCTATCTTCCATGGAACCATTGGACCCTAGTTTGTACCCATACTATGGATGGGTGGTTGATGACAACCAAAATACCCAAGAATTGGCCGAAATGCCTAATGATAAATCAAAATGGCCTCCCTCGTCTTGCAAGAGAGATTCCATCTGGCCTAGGGCTTTATAAAGTAGGTGTAAGTTACCTTTGCACCTAAAAAGTAGGCATACAATAGATTTGTGCTTTTAAACTAGGTGTAAGGTCCCTTTGCACCCAAACAGTGTCCCTACTTGTAAAGTACCTACCCACTTTGAAAGTAGGTGTAAGGTACCTTTGTGCTTTAAATATAGGTGCAAGGTGCCTTTGCACTTTAAAAGTAGGTCTACCTATATTTAGAGTACAAAGGTCCCTTACACTTTAAAAGTAGGTGTAAGGGTCTTTGCACCTAAGGGGCAACTGCTTTGTGATCTACATATCAATGAGTGCACCTTGGTCTATGAATGTTTTAATTCAATATTGTCTTGTGCTTTTTGTGTATGGTGGTAAGGCCCTACGAGGGGGGTTTTCATGCAATAGTAAGGGGTCTAGGATGAGCTAGTGGATGAGTTTGGCCTTGCATTTTGGGAATGTTTTTCACCTATAGGCCATTACCATTTGTAAAGCAAAATGCCAACATTATGATGAGCCTAAACATATGTGGGCCACAAGGTGGTAGGAGTGGGAGGCACCTTGTGTCTACAAGATAGGTGAAAGGTGCTTCCTCTTTTTGAGGAGGCAATGTTAGCACATATTAGGTTGGAGACTCCAAAATATTGCACTTAGTAAAATTTCTCCATGCACTTCAAGTTGGCATGCAAACCTTTAGACACACATATTGAAATGTATATAATCATACTATGCATATACTTTCTACACTTGAAGCCCCAAAATTCAATTCAAAAGACAACTTACTTCATTCTATTGGATTTTCATTTCCTTCTTGCTTTGGGATGGCATTGTCTTATACACAAACATGTCCACCTATACCCATGTATGAGTTACTTCTATCTACATGTAGAGAGGAAGGGTTAACTTTGATTATTGATTAAAACTAAGAGGTTAAAAAACACATGACACATGTCAAAATTGGTCTCACTTTTGTGGAAAAATCAAACTAGAAATAATATTTTTGTAGAGCTAAAAACAGTGTATGTTTGAAATCAACGAGACCAAAGTCTAGACTCTCGACCAATAACACCAAAAGTACCATGTGGAGGTGGTGTGAACTTGTAGGCAATTGAAAGAGAGCCCAAGCATATATATATATGGTTGTGCTTTCTTTGTTGAATTTAAATGGTCTCTCACCTCAAACTCCTCATTTTTCATTCTTCAGATTGAAGTCAAGCGCATGGATCTTTACTCATCTTTGTATATTAATTAGATTGGGGTGCACCAACAATTTCTTTTAATAATTATTCCAAAGGAGCCACATTGATTGGCCCATCCCCAATTAATCTTGAACATTGGGCACTCCTCAAGATAGAAGCCTAGATATGTTCCCTCCCCAAAATAGATGCTTCCATTTGGGACGGTCTTTATAATGTATATATGGAAGTTGAAATGCGGCCAAACAATATGGGATAAAATTGAGGCTCTATTGAGAACACTTGCAAAACCCCTTTGATAACTTGATGAGAACACATTGGGAACACACAAAAACAAAAAAAATCCCACCACCCCCTCCCCAATATGGAGTCTTTGTTCTAAGGGTTATGAGTGGGTTCTTCAAATTACATGGTTATTTTTGTAGTTTGAGAACTAATTCCTTACCAATACAAAGGATTGGAAGGGCATGAGCATTTTGCTTTCATGTCATTGTAAGCTATTTAAGCTTGGTAATACACATAAAAGACCAAAAATGAACCACCCAATAAGCATTTTCAATGTTGAGTTTGAAATCTGAGTCTTGTCCATTCAACGTAATGTAATTAATATTGTGCAAGTATATGACCTACCCTAATGTAAGAAACAACCGTTGCAAAGTGTCGGGCAAGTACATAGTTTATCACATACCAATACATGGTGATGACATAAAAATCTTCAAAAATGAAATACCAATGTGGTGTTTTGTATTAGACAAATTGTGAATATAGCTAAATTTACAATTCTTGTATGAATATAAGTAGTGATCATTGAGGAGACAAATAAAAAAGACCAAATATTGAACATGAATGTTTGATGGTATGTTGAAAAGCTCATTTTGTTTTAAATTTAGTCAACTTCAACTCAATTAGAATAAGTAATCATCTAAAACTAAATAAAATCATGATATTAATTTTCTAAATCACACAATTGCCACATGATTGTTGCAAAACACTCCACAATCTAACATGGACCATCACACCAAATCTTAAGGTTACCTTCACATTCAATTTCTACTCATGTAACATGTGCCATTGGCCCAAGTGTGAAGTACCCAACTAATTTTTTGTTTCAAAACCATTTTTTGTAATCCGATTGAATTTCCAATGACAAAAACTATTCAAAATTCATTATCTCCCACACCTTAGGTTTCAAATCATCTTCATCAAATCATCCTCATATATCAAGGGCTTTTTCAACAATGCCAGGAATGCCCAAATTCCTCTATAAATTGTAATCTTAATTTAAATGAATTTTTGGTGAGAAAATTGCTCAATATTTAATAACTTTGACACTTAATTTTTTATTTCTGAAAATTTCAGTAGGTAATGGTTATAGATAATAATAAATGCAATATATTTAGTGTTATGGAATAATTTAGTGTATCTAGACCATTTCAGTGCTTAAAACCCAGTCCTGAAATTTTTGATTTTATTAAATTTTTGGCACAAATAAGATTTTTTTAAATATTTCAACTAAATAATAATAATTTAATTTATGCTGAAATGGTAAAGATACTATGGTAATGAGTGTTGGAAGTAATTTACTACATCCCACTTATGGCTAGATTAGTATACAATATTACTCCTTGAGTTCTCATTCGAGCTTGGTCTAAATATTTGCCCAACATGAGTAATAACTAATAACCAGAGAGACAAGAGATTTAGCACGAGTGACTATGATCGCACAGAATATTTAGGTTTAATGGTGAAAAGATTTGAGAAACCATCAAAACATGGAATTTTGGCGATTTTTTTTTTAAAGTGTAAATTTGAGTTTTTTTTTTCTCCCTTTTTTTGGAAAAAATACCCAATTTTCTGTATCACAAAATTGACTTAAATTATTATATTTCATATTGATATTTTTTAATAAAAAATAAAAACCAAACCAAACCATGGCTGGAGCCATAACTTTGGAAGTCAAAATAAACCAGAGAACTCTTATTACTTCAGTTGTGGGAATTTTCCTTTTGACATGAGGAGCCATTAGCGAATTTGTAAGGGCGCCCAAAGAAACCCAGCTAACCCTTACTTGAATCGTGCGTTTTCTTTCGCAAGAGGAGGAGGGGCCTTTAGAGAAATCTTGTAAGGGCCCCCAAGAAACAGCCAACCCTTACTTGAATCGTGCCCTTTCTTTGGCATGACGAGGAGGGGTCCTTAGAGAAAGCTTGTAAGGGCCCCCAAAGAACGCCGTGCCGTGCTCGGATACGCGCCGCGTCCGAGCTCCAAACCCTAACGCAGAATCCTGCGCTCTCTTTTTCCCGTTCTTGTGTTTTCTAGCACTCGGGCTCCGTTGTCTTGATGCGTTATTTTCTTTGGAAATTAGGAAAAAGAGAGAGGGAAAAAAGAAAACGTAATGGCGAGTGTGGCTGCGCAAGCGACTTCGCGAGGCTCGTCATTGATAGCCGTGATCGCGGATGAGGACACGGTGACGGGGTTCTTGTTAGCGGGAGTGGGGAATGTCGATCTTAGGCGCAAGACGAATTACTTGGTGGTGGATGCCAAGACGACGGTGAAAGCCATCGAGGACGCGTTCAAGGAATTCACGACACGTGAAGACATTGCCATCATCCTCATCAGTCAGTACGTTGCCAACATGATCCGTTTCATGATCGATAGCTACCAGAATCCCATTCCTTCCATTCTGGAGATCCCGTCCAAGGATCACCCTTACGATCCCAGTCAGGACTCCATTCTCTCACGAGTCAAGCACATGTTCTCCAGTGATCCCACAGGCTCCACTGATCGTGTGTGATGTTGTTGTTGTTGTTGGAAACCAAGCTTTTTGTATGATGATGCTGCATCATCACGACCTTATTTTCTTCCCGTCTCTTGTCCGTCGCTTGAAAAAGTTGTGTACATGAGATGGAGAATTAGTTGAAAACGAAGAACGAGAGAAAGGGATTCGGTAGTGGCAATAGGAGGAGGGCATCATCACTCTCTCAGAATCTCTCTCAGAGTAATGATGATGATGTTACCAGTATAAAAAAAATCTTCAATGTATTTTGTTAAGATACATAGTCATGTTGTTGCATCAGGCAATGGGATCTTTGGAGTTGGGATTGATTGAAGAGTTTGTACTCATGTTGCCTCATCTCAACAAAATGATTTCTTGTTCATCTTTGTGTGGGAGTGGTGTGGGATTTCTTGTTCATCTGTGTGCTGGAGTGATGTGGGATTTCTTGTCCATCTGTGTGCAGCAGCTGTGTGGATTTCTTGTTTATTCATTGAAGATTTCCCCATAGAGTTGCTGTAGTTTCTAATCAAAGAACCCTGGCTGCTGTAAATCTGACCAATTGGCCTCCAGTATGCTGAAGATAAATTTATGCCAGCAGCCACAATGGTTATGAGCATGATTGTTTCCTACTTAGCTTTGTTGCATGTTCTTTTTCATTTCTGTTGTGTCTTGGTGTAGATGCTTGCTTGTACATGGACAAGCAGAATTAAATGAATCTTTTATCCTTACCAGCTTGTGCACCTTGAGCAAGGATGCTAAGGACTTTTTTGATTAGCACTGTCAGTTTGAGTGCTGGCTAATGTTATGACTCAGCTTCCCAGTGCGGTCAGAAATGTGACAGAAACTGAGGACACCAATTTTAGTGGAATTGTTTGCTCAAAAGTTTTGAGCATATTATTGTATATTTACGTGCACCTGCAACTATTTGGATTCTCAATTCTCAATGAGAGTTATACTATTGGGAGCTGATGAAATCAGCTCAGAGCAATGGCAGCTAATTGCTGCCATTCATACTGTGTGAATGATAATGGTATGATTGCACTCATCCTCCATTTTTGTGTTGGTTTGACCAGAACCAACATAACATTTATCTGGTGTGGGCTTTCAGCAGTCTCATGGTTATGCTCTTGTTGAAATGGGGATATGCAATGGGGTGTTGATCATAACCTGTATCTTCCCTTCCATTAGCACCAAAACTCTGTAGTGAGCAGGCTAGTGGGATTTGTCACACACTGCACAAGTACTTGTGGGGTCTAAATCACTTAGTAATCATCTGTGATACTACATCCTTCACCACCAGTGTAGGTATGATATGTTGACTGTTCATCTTAAGTGTTAGAACTTAGAACCGAATATGAAGGAAAGCTATATCTAGAAAAACACAAGCAGCATTGCTGGATTGGAGTGTTGTGGAAGAGGCCCTCCATGTACATGTTGCCATGGATGTGTAGCACTCTCAAAGCTAATACATTACTTGTATTGCTTACGAGGGAAAACTGGCTTGATTGATCATCGCATCATCAGATTGGAGAGAATGGAGACATGCATATTTGATATTCTTGGAGACTCCAACAACCCAAGCTTAACTACTTGCTTCTTCATTAAATCAAAGAAAATAGTTTTAAGTGTTTCTCAGTGCCGTACTCCCTATGCAAACTTGAAGTACATTCAGAAAGGACTGACTCTATGAGCAAGTTGCAAAAAAATCTCAGGCACAAGACGACGCCGCCTCTTCATCACCATGAAATCTTCAGCTTTTGCTTCATCATCACCTTCGTGGATCACTGCCAATATGTCAACTAGCAAATCATCGACACCACCTTGCATTGGGTCCTGCACAACTCAGCCAGTATATCAGCTAGCAAATCATCATCATCTCCTGGCATTGGGTTGTGAACAACTCAGTGGTGCCTTAGTGTCACAAACCCATACTGCACAAACATGGACAAAATGAACCATTTGATTCAGAATACAGGATAGGGGCTGTCAAAACAACACACCTGCAAGAGCAGGTCAGTGTGTGTCTTTCCAGCATACAAAATTGTTGTCACCTTTGCACCCACTGATTGCAGTGCATTCCCAAATGCAACACTGCAGAAAAATTACCATCAGGTCTCATCATTCCTTCCGGTAGGTGGTCATAAACATGAACCTTACACCATATGCTCCAACTGCTCACTCATAAGGACATTTGATCTTTCCATGACACCAGTACATGGGAGTAAGAAAGTGCTGCAGAGTTAATGACATACCTGGCCTCATGATGAATTGAACAATCAGCAGTTCCATGAAATAAAGATATTGACGGTAGATGTGGCACTGCTTCCTGAAAAGCTGGGCTCAAAACCAACAACTCGGGAGAGAAAAGTGGTAGGGACTCCTCCCCCTCCATCACTCTGCAAAACCTCAAAGACACAAGGGCTTCAGTCATATTGAAGCCCTTCAACTCTTGACAATGACAACAAAAAAGAACTCCACAGCATCTGGATGAGAGAAGCTAGTTACAATCTCATGTCAAAAGTTGCAAACTTTTTCGCTTTGAAAGTTGTCTTCAAATACCTCAGAAACATGGATCGGTAAAGACCTCGTTGATCGAAATGATCCACAAGATTTGGCAGATTGTACCTGCTCCACAACAATCCAACAAGTGTCACACCAGCAGCCTAGTGGTAGTGCTCATGACCACCATCATAAGTTGTCATTGGTTCAAGCCCCATAAGGCGCATCCTAGTGCATTCTCCCTGATTGTCAATCCAAGGTCCTGTGGCTAACAAAAGGATGTCACCATTACAGGCAAGATATCCATTTTCCTTACCCGCCTGAAATGGCAAAAAAGGCTTTGAGCTCATGTGACCTCCATGACAGCTTTGCGGAGTCCTCAAACACCTCCTTCTGTGCTTGCTTAACTAATGCACATGCTGCCAGGTGGGCCCCCGCTGAATGACCTGCCAAAAATACTCTGTTGACTCTCACAAACACATATCAGAGTTTGACAGCGGCACAAAGGAAAGAAATGGTATGAAGACTCCCAAAGTTATACTCTATGCACAAACATTACTTTTGCGAGATGAAGTATTCCAGTTTTTGGCTCATTTATCACTTTGATTCAATTCTGTGCAAGCATGAACATCTTTTCAGAAAGTGCAAACCCAATCACACCTGTGAAAAGGGGATTCTTTTGTGCCCCCACCTGTTTGGATCACCACCAAGGTTTGTGATATTCTGACAAACATAGCCTATTCCAGTAGAGATGTCTGCCACCATGTCACTCACAGAGCCCTGTGGAAAATTCCTGCATTGTCAGCAAAGCACATTGTACTGAGTCCAAGGATCCTTTGATAAGAAAGTTCTATACAACACAAGAAAACTAAAGACCAATTCATAAGGAAAATGATGAAGTCAAATTTGTCGGAGGCAAGGAGTCCTTTTATGAACATCCAAGGACATGCACCTGTAATCAAGACATGTCACAATGATGTGATGTTCAGCAAGCTGCTGCCCCAATAAAGCAGCCCATCCCTTGTACCTGTTGATCAGTCTCGGCATCAGTTTCAAGCCCTTCAGAGTGATGTCAACTCAAAGAGAAATTGCATGAAGATGGGAAGACAGGAATGAGTCCCAACAACAAAGAGAGGCAACTAACCCAATAATCCAAGCACCACCTGTCACAAAAATCACCACTGGCTTTGGGCTGTCATCATCACAATTTGGAGGCATGTACAAGTCCAGCCTGCCCAGAGTTCCAGCACAAGAGTTATTACACTCCCCAGAACTTTCAATCATCTGCTTGGAAACAACTTTGACAGTTGACAAATCAATACATTCACAGCATAGCTAGATTGTTCTGTCAATAATTCAGACCAAAAAAAAGTGAAAGCATTTGTCTTTGCATGCCAATCTTACACCTGAACATTACCTATTGCGGGGTTCCATCCCGTACACAATGCTGCGATGAATGTAGTTGGAGAAGTAGTATTTGAATAAAACTGCCAAAGCTCCAGAAAGACAACATTAGTGTACATTTTCCTGCAGATGCTGCAAAATCTGATCAAACACACCTCACACTGTACACCCCAAAAGAGTAGGGTGTTGTATACTCACCTTGAAGGAAACCTGGCATGAGAAAAAGTGTATAGAGACATAGCAAAAGAAATTTGCTTATCCATCGTGATCCTATCCTGGTAACATGTGCAAAACAGCCAGATTCATCAAAAGAATGAATACTCTAGCTGCAAAGCTGCTGCTTGCATGATGAGATGATTCAATATACAGATAATACAAACAATAGAATCCCCCATTATAGAGGAAAATGGTAGAAGAGATGCTACCCCAGATATCTCAGCAGAGTTAAGGCCAGTTGAGTAATCAAGTAAGTTTCAGTGGCTGCATGCTGAACATCATTTTGGAACTCACGGAATGAGTTCTGTTGGTCAAGCCTGAGTGGGCCACCCTGGGGGATGCCACCCAATACTCTAAGTTGCCACTTCTGCATTCTTGGAGATCTGTGGCGCTGCACCCATTCAAGGATCCCGCAAGCCATCAACAAAAGCAAAAGCAAGTCCCTTATAATACCATGAAACGAGAACAAATACATCTTCAAAAACAACCTTTGCACTTGCCTTCAAGGGTTAAGAAGGTTTGGACATTATTACCTGATGCCCGTGTCTATTGATTTCTACCATGATACCAGACTGCAAGTGTGGAGTATCAATTTACACCTCTGTTACTAGTGCCCCTTAACACCCATCTTCCTTTTCGTCATAACAGGTTCTGCATCTCACTTGTTGCATCCACTTCAATTTTGGATGTGCCATTGGGTTTCACCGGCATGGTTTAAGGTATGTCCAAGCACCCTATACACACTATTCAATGGAATTACCCATGCAATTTACTTGGTGATGGCAGCACTGTGTTCTTAAAGACATCCTCTGAGATGAGCATCTTGGATTGAAGCCTTTGCAGGGGTGTCATGGATCTGCACCCATTCATTCTCACCAAATTCAGTTGCAAGGATAAGTGCTTCCTAAACCCAGAAACCACCAATTTCGTATTTTCAATGGCAAGTGCAGAAGATGTGTGATTTTCACATGGCCAAAAACTAACCAAATCAAAAAAGGGTTTATGATCTACCCAGCTGATGGCTTCATCATCAAGGATCCATCTTATTCCAAGGGATCTGACGCTTCCTGATCATCAGATTCAAGGGATCTGAGGGTTCCTCTAGGCATGGGGAAAATAAAAACCCTAACCCTTTTTCCATGATTTGAAGAGTTGACGTCTCAACAAGAATCTGGGGATGACCGGGACAATACCAAAAGGCAAGAATGCATCAAAAGCTTGATTTCACTATGTTATGACCAAATTTCAAACAATTAACATAATCTTTTTTCTTTGGAACTTCAAGAGATTTTCAAACAATCAACAGAAGCCTTTTCTTTGCAACTTCAAGAGTTTTTCAAACAATCAATCAACAGAAGATTTTTTCTTTGGAACTTCAAGAGTTTTTGAAAAAATCAACATAAGGTTTTTTTTCATGAGAACTTCAAGAGTTTTTCAAACGATCAACATACGGTTTTTTTCTTTTTTTAGGTGGCAACTTCAAGAGCTTTTATTGTCGAAGAAGAACTTACTAGAAAGATGACGACATTATTCAAACTGCTTGCTCCAGCTCAAAGATCACTGCATATAAAACAGGGTAGAATAATAATAATAATAATAATATTGCCAGCTCCCACAAACTATAGAATTGCAAATTGTGTCACAAAAAGTCTCTCTCACACTTCTGAATCGAAGACACAGAAGCGAGAGAGGAGAGGGTTTTTACAGGTGCGAATTCCCCCCCTCCCACTCTTAAAGGAGCAGGCGTAAGCATCCGTCCTCTTTTCTATTCCAGTAGGAATCTTCAAGCACATGAGGTGCCCTCCAAATGTGCGAGGACCTTCCTCCAAGTGCTTCCCAGTATGGAATGCGATGTCAGCTTCCTCCACGCAGCAATTTGACGTCCATGGCATGTCCAGAAAGCGGTGAACTTTATGGCGTGTCGGATACTTGTCCAACACGCGCCCCGCCTTTCAGCCTATGCTAAAGGTACATTCAGATATGACAATAGCGTGGTCGATCATTCTCTGTGCAAATAGTGAGGAAATGATCTATAAATAGCTGACCGTACAAATGATGTGGCACCACTACTACTAATCAAACTTTTAATGTTAATGAAGGCTTTGATTTATTGTCATGATGTTAAAATCTTCAAAAAATTAAGATCTCGGTCCTTAACATTGTCAATAGCCTAATAGCCTTAAATCCTGCCCAAAAGCTTATCAACGATGTCGCCTATTGACAAGGGCCATTTTTTTGTGCCTCATTATCACCCCTATGCTTTGATCCTATGCCTCACTTGCACCTTGCTATTGCAATTTGGATTCAAGCTTTGCATTTGCATCTTATCTGTGTCTCACTATCACAATTTGCATTGAAGGTTTGCACTTGCACCTTTTCATATGTCTCTTTGTGTCGTAACATCGTGTTTGTCTCTTTGCATTTATCTTTTTTGTGTTTACACTTCTCTCATTGTCATTATGTTCATTTTTTTACATATGTCATCTTTGTGCATACATCTTTGACATCGTCAACATCACAAATTTTGTAACAACAATGGACAATTAAGCAAGAATCAATTCAACACCAAACAACAACGTGACACAATGGAGGCAAAAGATGCAAAAAAAACCTCACAACAATACAATTGAAGCCAAGAGGAGATGGATGCAATGGAAAATTCAAAAAATAATTCATTAGACAACATGAGAGGAAAAGGCAAAGGTAGAGGAAGTAAAGGTCCTTCCTACCAACACAACATGAATTGGAATCAAGAAGAGGTGATGGCCTTGATTACCTGTAAGCATAAGGAACACATCGCTTTGAAACAACTTAGTAATCCACAAGCAAACATGACTCCTATAATGTAAAAATGGAACAAGTTATCAAAAGACATGCAATCATTCACACATTCAAAGACTCCAAGAATTGACAAGATGTGCAAGGACAAGTGGCACTACATTAATGGTGATACAAGAGGATATATGATTACCACAAAAGCATTGGTCATAACACTTCATATTGGCATTTAACAATGAAATAGTGGGACAAACTCTATTTGCTAAGACAATTCAATGAAGATTGTTATAAGGCAATTTAGGATTTCCAAGGGGAGAAAAGCATTGATGCTTCAATCCACCTAAAGGATTTACACGTAAAAGGTGATGGAATCTATATACAACCAAAAAAATAAAGGAAAATTATTTTCCTACACAACCTAGTTAATTTTTTTTGCATGGTTATTAGTAAAAGATGATGTTTTAAAGGAGAGCTAAAAGGCTCTTCAATTAAACTAGGGCAACAATCATGGAGCTACTATAGACAATGCAATCAACTTGGATGACTTTTCATAATCTTTTAAATTAAATAATGGACCTCTTCAACATCCTACATTCATGAACCTCAGTGATTTTGATTCTATAACACTTACAACACCAAACACACATCCAACACCTAGAACAACATCAATTGTAACTTTTGAAAACACTAGAATCAAAAGAAAACAATGTTTTTGTTAATCATTGAAACTAATGATAAAAACAACAATATTATTATGGCACCATAGATTGCATCAATATACAAATCAACATGATTGAATCTCATAAAAAAACATTAAAACAACATTTCAAATATCTAAAGGAGAAAGACATGAAGACTTACAAGATGAACAAGAATATGATAAGTGTTTTATAATTTCCAATTGAATCAATTTGCTATTTGACATAATTTCAATTTTGGCATTTCAATTTCATTGAATTAGACAATAACATTAAACTAAATGTAATAATGAAATTTACCTACCACTCACTTGCAAACTTGCTATAAAATTGAATTTGAAAAAGAAATCATTTCATTGAGCTAGAACAACTTTGAAATAAACAACAACAATGAAGTTTACATTTCATTCAACATTCCTTAATATTTGATGTAACATTGAACTTGAAGAAAAACAGTTCCACTCAATTTGAATAAGTTTGCCATAACAAATCCAAACACATAAGTATTTTCAACAACTATCATCTTCAAACACATCATTACACATGTTTAACAAAATACAAAAATCTTATTTCATTGCTACCAAGTTCAAAACTTTTTCAAGATCCAAATCTTCTTCTTATGTTATGACCAAGTTCATATATTTTTCAAGCTTCAAATTTGTAATTTACAATGAAAAAGGAAATGATTTGTGATGATGATTTGTAGTAGATTTGTGGAGTTGTCATGATGACAACAACATTGGACATTAAACATTTTAATATTTTCCATTTCAACTTGACAATAGCAATCACCTTAACTTCAACTCAACATTCTCCATTTCATTTTAAACTTGACAAAATTGTAATTGAAGAAAAACAATTGAATGATATAATCTATACCATTAAGTTCAACATTTCAATTTCAGTTGAACATTGCACTTGACAACACTTGACAACATTTGAACTTATTCATTCTTTGTGTCCTAATTTGTTCCCAAGATATGTCTCAAGTGTTACCCTTTGGTTAGATCCTGAAAATTTATTACCTTTTAAAACAACTTTTATCTCATTGAATCTTGCATTTGTCTTATTATTTTAATGCCTTCCTATTCCACCCTATTCAAATTCATGTTCCAACTACAACATTAATGCATCTACATCAACATCCTTCCCATCCAATATATAATTATACAACAAGCAATAACATCTAACAACATTAGGAACGAAAAAGATATGAAAATTTCTTTTGCATAATAGTTTTTTGAAAGTTTTTTTCAATGTCCCAAAAACATTTTCCACCACACTTCTACCTTTGGAAAGATGTATGTTATTTAATGCTTCTAAAAATGTGTGCCTAAGATTTGAGAGATCATGAACTAGGGTACAAGTGGATAGCCCTTGTCCCCAATGATATAAGGGTGAATGCCATCTTGTGATCCATGTAGTTCGAAGTCAAAGAAATTATCATAAGTTACCTTTATGTAAAAGCTAGAGAATCAAAAACTTTATAATTATTCAAAAATCTTGGCAATCCCACAAAAACATCTTGAAACCACTTGTGATCAATAACCACTTGCAACTACATGTTGTGAATTCTAAATTTGTAGGAAAAGAAATTTGCAAACAAACTCCTTTAGGTTTATGATTGTAAATTTGTGTACAATCAATTGCACCATGAACAAAAGGGAGGCCGCACCAATCCTTGAAGACCACCATCACCCTTGACAAATCTTCATTTCATGGCCATTGAATTTGGCTCCTAAACACAACATTAACAACAACAACAAATTTGTGCAGGACCATGTTCAAAGAGGATTTGCCCATTACAAAAAGTTCATTACATTGAAGGTAGTAGTTTCGTGCACAAGTTTGTAAAACAAACACACCAACTTTAATGCCAACATGAATTGCACACCTATATGTGGTGTTTTGCTTTCTAATCAAAGGTCATAACTTATATGTTATTTATAAAACTTTTTTAGTGATTTGGAAATGTTCAACCCACCTTGAATTCTCATACCAAGTCATAAGGAAGTTCAAATACCAAATGGTAATCAAAGCCTTGATATAATCTTCAACTTGCTTCATCATCAATAAATTAAAATAGTAAAAAAACATGAAGTGATTCAAGACAACACCTTTCCACACACTTTTGACCAACAATTTGTTATTGGATAGTAAGAAATCCTATGTTAGAAATGTCATCATTCTCATGGTCTCATTTTCAACTTCAAAACATAAAGAAAATAACTCCTACAAACACAAAAAATAAAGAAAATTCATTGGCAATAACACCTCAAGCAATGGCACCATCATGTCATGCCCGTATGCATGGCCTCATACATGATGGCCGATTATGGGCATGCCAATCATGCCTTTTAGGGTTAATGTATGCTCTTAGGTTACTATACGCTATTAGGTGTTTTAGGGTTATGGCTTGCTTAGGGTTTTAGTTTGTTAACGGCTATATAAAAGGCCAAGCTTTTCCCTTCTCTTATTAATTTTTCTAAAATTCCTTTGTTAGGGAGAGTTTCCTCCATAATCAGACTAAATTTCTAGATGTTCATGGTGGCTATTACATGACCACCGTTTACATACACTATGTTTTCTTTCCTTCTTTTCAATTTACTTTTAGAAAAACTACTCTCTGTCATTTAATGTTGAAAGCGGTAGATTTTTCCTAGCTTGGAATTTCTTGGGTTTCTTTTGCTTGTTACTTTCTTGTGTTCTTGAGTTGCTGTTACATTTTTTTCTTTTTCTACTTTTGTATTTTAGCTACAACAGGAACAACAATAACCATAATTAGAAGTAACGTAAATGAGGGAAAAGGGACACTAGAAACATGACGCGCTCCCAAGTCACGGGGTGAAACCCACTTGAGGGTTTCACAAAGTCAAGTTGCGGAAATTGTGATTTAGTAGCACGTTCTCGGCTTCCAACTCTATAAAGGGGTAGAGGGTCGATTTGGGAGCCCATGGATTAGACTAGGAAGAGGGACTAGTTTAGCTCGTGTGAATCTGCATCCAAAAACCCACCAAAAAAGGGTTAGTTTAGCATTCGGGACACCCTTGGGTGTTGAGACTTGCCACGGGCACTTGGACACACAAGACTCACCACGGCCTGGACTCGGGAGTAAGCCACCACCTTACTCCCTATAGTGTTCTCTGCGGCTAATCACGGAGGCTACATCCAAATGGCACATTTTGTTAGGACTCCCGAAATGGAGTCCCGAAATTGTCCCGGTTGGACTCCCGGAACTTTGAACGGCCATAACTCCTCGTCCCAAACTCGGATTGGGTCGAGTCCTAAACAAAAGGTGTAGCCCTCGTCGAGAGCTTTCCAAGGCTGTGTCGCACTCTCCAAGGAGACGTCGGGAAGAGGTCGATTCCCGACTTTTAGTGGTCAAGAGTCAAATTGCTAGTTTGACTCCCAGCCCTTCTTTTGCCCATAACTTGGGCTGCAGATGTCCGAATGGCCAATGCGAGGCCATTTTCGATATCTAAGTTTCAAGACCTTTCCAATGACACCAAGAACGTCTCAATGCAAGGTGTTTTGGGCCTTTTTGTTGAGCTCTGAACATTCGGGAGTCCCGAAAGACTCCAAACCTCCAACTTTTCCAAGTGTTGGGCTTCACCTCCACACTTGGCCAAAGTGGGGTTGCGACAAAACAAGTTACAAGCTGTGAAGTTCTGAGTTCCGGAACTTTGGAGGGAGGAAGGAGTGAGTAGTTCCAAAGCTTGTTTTATTGCTAGCTTTAGGTCTTGGGAGCACGCACGCACACACACACACATAAGGTTTGATTGTAATACAAGATCTGCACCAAGTGATGCAACCCCACATACATTTGCTTTCCTTGTACATGGGTTTTGAAGTTAGCATTTAGGTTGTGCACTCTTATGTGTTTTTGAGCTTGTAGTCATGTAGCGAGTAGCCCTTGTAGCAACTACGAAAGAAGAAGAAAAAGAAGAGAATAAAAAATAAAAACAAAAACACGAAGTAGAAAAAAAAAATTCTTTTTTTTCTCTTGCACGCCATCATTGTAGAATTCATGGATGTGGATTGTTCTACAACGTTATCATTGGCATAGTTGTCGTTTGTTACATTTTGTCGTGTCGTTCGACACCTATTGTCATTTCGTCTGACATTCGTTCCCATTCTGTCCGATGTCCATCCCTGCCCGTTTATTTGGTTTCGTTCATCCGGCCCCTTCCATCCACCGACGTTCGTCCATAAATTTCCATCCACTGACGTCCGTTCATCGTCGTTCATCCCCATCAACACACCGTGTTCTTCAAATCGTATGTTGTGTTAGAATTTTATAACTAATGCTCTATATTACTACAAAATTTTGGGGCATGGGACAACACCATGTCCTTAGATGATGAAAGCATTACTGTTCAACCAAAGCCAAGGTATTAATTACGAAGTAACACATAATCATTTGAGACAATTTCTTCGAGCTCACGATCTTCACAACAGTACCATCAAATGTTTATAGCGCCACCGTCATCTAGTACAAATCCTACCAAAAATTCAGGTTCAGGTTACACTACATCAACGATACATCAGAGTCCATTTGGAGGGGTTAATCAATGGGGTACACCTACTATTGCACCAGCTTTGATGCCATCACTGTATATTCCACTGCAAGCCATGACCTCTACACCCATATACACCATGGAGGTCAATAGTTCCTCTAGGAGAATTCAAAAGTTCAGTGGAAAGCAAAGTACCATTTCTTTGAAGGAATTCAAGGCAACTTTCTCAACTGTGGTTTGTGAATTGGAGCTCAAGTATGGTGCTAATTACAATGTGGTGTTCACATTCAAACAACTGGCCCGTTATGTGCACTATGAAGCATTGGATGTCTACAAACAACATTCTCCGAAGATTTTGGGTGTCACTTAGATCCCCAATCTAGCTTACGCCACAACCATCGCCACCGGCTCTCAAGTTGCTCTACAAGCTACCATTGCACATCATGGGACTATGCCCAATAATCTAGATTTGGTACCTACTTCAATAAACATTTTTCCTCTGCAACTCATTGCTGCTACCGCAAACATTACCCCCACCATCGATGCACCAGCTTTTGCTAATCCAGTGGGGGAATTCATTCAAGTTCTTAAGCTGGAATTTTCGGTCAAGAGTTCTAAATTTTTTTTGCAACTCGCCACTTTTTCTCAATAGAAGGATGAAACCCTCAAGATGTTTTACAAGAGGCTTCTCAAGCTTAAACATAATACTCAGAGCATCACAGACCTAAAAGCTGCCCATCGATATCTTTGTTCATTGGAAAGTACTTCGACACTCCATGCGTAGGTTTTGCAACAGGTTTTTGCAGAATTTGGATACTCGTACACTTTGTTAGATGTGTACAACATTTCTGAAAAGCTGGAACTGGCTCATGCACACTATGAGGTCAGTATTATGAGGCCTCCATCATGCTCAAGGCCTTAACCTCCACTAGTTACACCAACCAGATCATCATATTCTTCTTCAAAGGCTAAAACGGTGCATTCGGTTGCACCCATCCTACCTTCTTACAACTATTGTGGCAATCTTGCCCACAAAGTTAGTGAATGTAACATTCTTTCTGAAGGATTTCTTTTGTGATTATTTTGGGAAAAAAGGACATCAGGAAACTATTTGTTTCGCAAAGCTCCCAAAACGGAAGCAATTTCGATTACCATGGCAAAATCTGCCAGCATCTTCTGTTACCCTTCAACCAAAAGCCAAGGCACTTTAACCTTCCACTCAAGCATTCCCCACCAAGGGTAATTCCAATAAGAATGTTAAAAAGAAGGAGCACAACGTTGATAGGAGGGATGTGCTTTAAGCCCATGTTGTTCAAGTTCAAATTCTACAAAATGAACTTGAGTCATTGAAGGCCCAACTTGCTAATCTAAAAAACAAGTCTTCCCAACCAGCTAGTCATGCCCAACCGATATAAGGTTCAACATCACGGGAGGGTCATTCTATGGCCCTCTCACACGATGCCATGGTTAGGGAGTATGTTCTTCCTAATGCACACAATTCTAGTCTCACACCATAATTTGCCACTTCTTTTTGCCCTTCCTATTTCAGGGCACAAGAGGCTAGTGTGGCACCCAGAGTTTGTGCCACTAGGCAGGTAATTCAGACTGATGGACTCGCATCTGGTTCAAGTCCTACTACCAAGGCTAGAAAAGCTCGAGTAGTCATGCCACAATCTTTTTGTCCTCTCAACATGGAAGAAAAACGCACCTTATTAGCAAGGGGGGAAGAGATTACTATGTCACAAGTTGTTAGGGCATCAAACTCTTGTGTCCCAAAAATACATGTACATTAATTTTTCACCGATCAACTTATGGAATGCCAATTTCAAATGCCTGAAGTGGTGCAAAAGCTTGTGAGTACATTGTTGTTTAATTTTCAAGATTTGAAGCAAAGCACCAAGGACACAATTACAGTATTAAAGGATACCCTAAACACTACATCAAGTCCTTTACCAATCCTTAATCCACATGCTATAGGGGTCCCATCCAACACCTTGGAGAGACACTTGATGATTCACGTGTTGTAGATGGTGTTCGTAATCTGGTCACTAGTTCTAACATGGCTAAATTAGTTTCTCTCCTACCTCTGATTTTACATTCACATATCAGAAGGGAGCTAAGAACACTTCACTTGTGGATTTGTTACCCAACAAAGACGTTGTGAATAACCATTCTTTCCACAAAGGCTATCACTCATTTCCGAAAGTGGTGCTTAGTGAGAGAGCTTCCATCGCCACCAGAGTTATCATTGTCGACAATATTGAATCAACAATCCAAGTGGGAGGACATACACCCAGAGTGGTATTTCTTGATACAAGTGCGTAACCAGTGATTCTTGGAGTTTAATTTGCCAAGAAAATGGGCATGCTCGATTCCAAATTATGAAAATCTATGTGGCAAATTCGCACCGCTAGTGGGAGTGTAGAGGAGGTATTTGGGGAAAGCTCGGATTTGATTACACTTAACTTCAATGAAAGTACAAATCAAGAACTTTGCCTACAAGTCAAATGTTTAGTCACCAATGCCACCAATTATGATGTGTTCATTGGGCAAAAGGCTCTGTTTCCACCAAGTTTCATAATTGACAATTGGTTTGAGCATGCGTACTACCGAGTGGATTGGGAAACTGGTGGCCACCACCTGGGATACATACCCCTTGATTTACATGGGAACCATAGTCATATGGCTCACCATTGTATGCTCAAAGAAGCATAAACCATTTCCTACATCCAACAAACTAGCCACAAGTGGATAGAAGGAGGTGAAGAAAAGATAGCTTATGCCTAAGCTATTGAAAATTTGAGGGTGGTTCCTATTGACATTCAACACGGACCAAAGGTTTTACAAAGGTTCAAAGTAGCCCATGAACCCTTGGTCAAAGTTTTGTCTAGTTTTGAGAACATGGAAAGCCATGGCAAACTAATTAAGCCAATATTTCGTCAATTAATGACTTGGACATTGCCTAAGGAGGGGATTACATTACTAGAGTTCTTTAGTGGTATTAGTATAGGTCTCGAAGCCCTACTACAATCAAGGATGGTGGTTCACAGGTATTTTTACGTAGACATTGATCCTATTGCAAGGTAAGTGGCGGCGTGGAGAATGATGGAGCTCATAGCAAGATTTTCACAACAATTTGCAACCACTACATGGAAGGTTAGTTTCACTTTCTTGCCCTCTAACATACAACTAATTCAGAAAAAACATATGGAGTTACTTGGCCCCGTGGACCTCATCATTTCAGGTTGGGAATATCAAGGATTTTCAGTGGTTGGATTTGGAAAAGGCTTGAGTGACACAAGATTCGGTCTTTTCACGAACATGGTACGATTGATCACCCGGGTTCGATCCATTTCTCCTATGCTTGGTTATGTAATTGAGAACACCCCTTCTAAGCTTGAATAGAAGGAAAAAGTCCAGGAGCATTACATGCTGGTCAAACATTACCTTGGAAAACTGCTCCTAGTTGATGCAACACAATGTAGTTCCTATGCACACCAACTGTGCAACTAGTGGACCAACCTTCCACCACTCTTAATTTTGCAAATAGCTTTGAGATTCACCATCAGAGACCCCAACCGGTAGTTTTTTCATATATTGGATGATTAGAGCTCTTGCCAACCAATTACAAGGCAAGAAAAGCCTCCTTGGTTTCCTATGAACACAATAGGAAAACCAAGAGGTGTTTAGCCCACCTTTGTCTCCTTCCCAAAAGCACACACCTTTCGAGGAGATGGACTAGGCCTGGTGTATCGTCATGTTTTAGCCACTTGGGATGAACTAAGCCCAAAAGAAAAAGAAAGGGCTATGGGGTTCCAAACTGGCACTACTAGTCACACCAAGGTGACTGATTAGAGCGTAATGCTCTACTAAGGAAATGCATGGACTTGAACTCCCTTACATGGTTATTGGTAACTTGTGTACTCTTTCAAATGTACCCAACACCAGCACTGATTCAATCAACTTGCAATTCTGGCGATGTGACTACATGGCACCTCAACCAAATACACTTGCCTATCTTCAACATTCTACAATTCACTCTTAGTGTTAGGGGAAGAGGTACCATGTAATTTGACTCAAATTGTTTCTGATACACCTGGAGGTACATCAACTTTTGGAAAAACAATTACAACCTTCTATGAATCTGTGTAGTTAGATAATGGAAAACCCAATACACTAGGTTCTTCAAAGACACTTTCCAACTCCATTCCATGTGTTTCCAACAACCCTTTCGTTATGGGAATCAACTCACCAAGAAGGAAAGAAACTAGGTCACAAACTTGCTAATTAAGTATGAGAATGTGTTCGCATTCTCAATGAAAGACTTAAGTAGGTGTAAGACCATGTAGATCTTTATAGACCTTATAGATGAGACACCCATCTATCAAAGGAAACATAGGTTGAGCAAGCATGAATGGGAACTAGTAAATGAAAGATGCAAAGAGCTCCATGAAGCTAGTCTCATTTAGCCATCAAATTTTGATTTCACAGCCGCTATAGTAATGTTAACAAATAATGATTCAGCTGGATTATGGACTAAAAAAATGATGTGCGGGGATTATAAGCCTTTGAACCTAATTACTCCTCAGGATAGGTACCTCATGCCCATCCCTAAAGAATTATTTGATAGCATTGAAGATTCAAACATCTTCACAATTGTGGATCTGAGGCAAGGCTTCAACCAGATTGTGCTCATTGTGAAGGATCGGAAGAAAATGACATTCCATGGAAACAACAAGTTGTGGGAATGGCTTGTGATGCCTTTTGGATTGAAAAATGCACCTGTCTTCTTTCAATAATTCATGGATTAGGTTTTTGAAAAGGCAGATTTCCTGAAATGCTACATAGATGACGTCCTAGTGCATAGCAAGGAACTCTTGCAACATTTGGCTCATCTTTAGGAGTTATTCAAAAGGCTCCACGAAATCAATATGAAAATACATCCTAAAAAGTGTGAATTTGTTGTCATCTTAATAGTCTACCATGGACACAAAATTTTGCCAAATGGTATTATGGTTCATTGGGCCAAAGTAATAGCCATTTTGGAAATGTTCAATCCTACTGATGTTCACACTTTGAGGAGCTTCATTGAACTATGTAATTACTACAGGATTTATGTATAAGACTTTAGTATTATTGTTCATTCTCTCTATGCATTATTAAAGAAGGACGTTACTTGGACATGGAGTGAAGAGGCTCAAGAAGCTTTCAACACACTCAAGGAAAAACTTTTAAAGTTTCCCATTTTGAGAAGACCTAAATTTAACAAGGTGTTCATTCTATATACTAACTGGAGTGCTTTTGGTATTAGTGTTATTCTTGACCAACTTGATGAGGAAGGCAAAGAATATGTTATCACCTATGCATCTCGAAGCAACAACAAGGCTAAGAACAATTACTCTTCATACGAAGGGGAGTGTCTTGTTGTTGTATGGGCCGTCATACATTTCAGGCCCTATCTTTATGGCACCAAGTTCAATTTGTATACCAACCATTAGCCTATCAAGTGGTCAATGACCCACAACAAGCTTACTGGTAAGTTAGCTCGTTGGGCACTTAAACTTCAGGAATATGAGTTCAAGGTTATTCACTAACCTGGTATTACACATCAAAACGCGGATACCATGTCGTGGAAACCCTTCAATACCTATGAAGATTTTTCAGAAGTGAAGCAAAATTTCAACCAGATTCTAGTAATACATGTATCTTATGCATCTAATTATTTTACATTACTACAATATAACCTGGTTGAGCATCCCATTGTGGATATATGGGAGGACTTGGACACTCTGAAGTTTCTTCAGCATGGGGAATACCCTCCTTAAGTTACATCAAATCAACAAGATCGCATACAACAACAGTCCAAACACTACTCATGGAGGGACAATCACCTCATTCGATGCTTACCGCAAGGTGACAGAGTGGTTCCTCCACCACATGAATGGCCTGGTCTTATTTAGGAAGTACACTCGGAGCTTGGACACTTTGGAATTATGCGTACCTATAGCCTTTTCGCTCTTCATTACCACTGGAGAGGTATGTATGCTCAAGTCCGAGACGTCATTGCTAGGTGTGAACAATGTGATAGAGTGAGAACTTCCTTTTCCTCTTGACAACTCATGCTTTCTCCAGTCCCTATTCAAGGCATGTTCTATTGTTGGTCATGTGATATAACTCAAAAATTACCACAAACCTCCAGGGGTAATGTCTACATCATGATTATGATTTAACATTTTTCAAAGTGGGTTGAGCTTGTTGCACTGTCGGACAAGTCATCACACAGCACCAACCAGGCTTTCTTACAATATTAGGTCCTAAGTAGGTTTAGGGCTTATGCTGAGTGCCTTACTGATTAAAAATTAGAATTCAGAGGAGAATTCCAATACCTACTTGATCATGCTTTCATTGACCATCGTTGGACTTTAAGGAATCATCCCCAAGCTGATGGCCTTGCGGAGAGGATGGTTCAAACATGCAAAAAGGGACTTTGGAAAATTTGCCTCACTGGGAACAAAGAGGATTGGGACTTGGCCCTACTTTATATTGCCATGGGTTATAGGATGTCTAAACATGCTTATTTGTTTCATTTTATTCCTTACTTTCTACTTTTTGGGAAACATCCCATTCCACCCTCTTCCATTATTGTTCAAATGGACCAGGTTGTGGACTTGGATTCCCCAGCCATTTGGGTTAAGGTCATTGTAGAAAGGGCTACTCTATTCAAAAGGGTTATGCCCATGGCCATGGAGAACTTGTCCATTGCATAACATCGAGACACCTTATGGTATGCACACACACGAGGTGGTAGTTACAAACCTAAGGTGAGACAATTTGATGTTGGTGACTTTGTGTATCTCTAGTGGTAACCTAAAGATATTTTAGACACTTCTTCCAATCGCACTATTTTGAGGATTAAGGCAATCAGGCCTTTAGGTGTGTTGGAGCTACAGGGAGTTGATGGACGCATAATTCAGGATCATTCCTAAAATTGTGTGCCCTACCACCTATTGAACTTGGATCCTACCATCATCATGTCGACTTGGATTCCTCCACTTGACTACCCATGTCAAGTATGTTAGAGGACAGATGATGCTGATTAGATGTTGCTTTGTGATAATTGTAATGATGGATACCATTTATTTTCCCTCAAACCGGAACTCATTTAAGTTCCCACCGACATTTGGTACTGTTCATCATGTTTTCTTGCAGCACCTTGATTTCTATTCAAACCATGCCACCTTTTTCCCGGCTCAAGTCTAAGGGGGGATACATTAGAATTTCATTTCAACCTCCTTTTGTGCATTGTATATATATGTGCGTGCATTTTTTTTTGGTTGATTAGTTTTTACCTTTGACTGGTTTTAGTCTTTTTGTTCAGTAAAGTTTACTATGGATTTACACCTTTATGACACCGAATGTTGTGACACTACACGTCACAACAGTTGTCATGCCTGTATGCATGGCCTCATACATGACAACTAGTTACGGGCATGCCAATCATGCCTTTTAGGGTTAATGTACGTTCTTAGATTACTATATGTTATTAGGTGTTTTAAGGTTATGGCTTGTTTAGGGTTTCAGCTTGTTGACGGTTGTATAAAAGGCCAAGCTCTTCCCTTTTGTGTGTGTGTGTGTGCGCTCGCATCTCTTTTTGGTTGATTAATTTTTACCTTTGACTGGTTTTAGTCTTTTTGTTCAATAGAGTTTACTATGGATTTACACCCTTACAACACCGAATGTCACGACACTACATGTCACAACAATCACAAGGTGCGAATTGGAAATAATAATAATGAATGACAACAATGAATGAAAGCAGTGAGCTTGAGTGGACAAGAATGAGAGAGCCTACGCCATAGAATGAGAGAGCTTCAACATGCCATAAAAAGAACGAGAACATTTCATGTCATAGAGAAAACGAAAAAGCTTGAGCAAGAAAAAAAATGATGTTTCAATGTGGCACTAATGTGTGATGCAAGCAATGGCCATTTTGATCATCATGATGATTTGTTATTGTTTGTTTAACTTCCAAGTACCTTACAATCATCAACCTATCATTAAAACTTTATCAACCTACAATAACTTTAGGTTTGAATGTACCTTATGTTATATTTGCAATACTACAAAAAGGTTATATGTAATTTTTTTTTCTTAACCATGTCAAGGTTGATTAGACAAAGGTTATAATACTAAACATGATTTACAAATAATGTTAAACTATTAGTGATAAAAAAAAGGCTATCATGAAAATAATCATAAATTGATTTTTTTTTTAACATTTCATTTTAGAGATCATGAAACTTAACCATAACGTTATACATTCACCCATGAGGTGCAATGTTACATTTAGGTGTTGTTGCTTTAGACAAAAATAACCATTCATATCATAGCTATTGTTTTCTTACCTGGCTACCTTTTTTTTGAATAATCAAGGGGCGAATGTTTGTTTTTTGTAATACTTGCTAGTTTTAAGTATTTGAGAAAATTCAAAATCAAAGCATCATTGGTTCCAAATATTTCAAAATATTCAAAATCCAAGGACAACCATGTCCAAGTATTTGAAAAAGAAATTCAAAGAATCACCAATTTTGAGTATTTAAAAAACTACAAAATATTTGATTTTTTGACTAGGTATTTAAATTTTTTTTTATAACCACAATTATCAACTTCAATATTTGGCTTGATTCCGAATTGGGATTTGGTGCAATTTTTAATACCCACATGACCATTCCAGATTAAACCCCACAATCATTTCCATGAATTATTTGGTTCTTCGTGTTGATTTTACATAATATCAACTGTAAAGCCCAAATTTTAAGTTCACTAGATTTAATGTTAGCTAGCACACACACTTAACACCATAGTAGCACCACTTACCAACAAGGATGCCATATCATCAATAAGGCTATTTAACATTACATATGTGAATGCAACTCAAAATCAAGAAATTTTAACCTTGACTTGCCATGGATTAACACTAGGTGTGAATGATATTTTAGTGCACTAATGTACAAATGGTCTTGATTAGGCTTGTATGTAGATGTGTAAAAATGTTATGATCAATGAAATTGTTCGATTTGGTAGTTTGATTTTTTTTTTCCTATGTTATTTTGACTGAATTAATAATTAAATATGTAATAGGGTTTAGTAGGTTTGTGAAAATTTCAGATGGTAGCAAGGGATCATTATTTTCAATGTTCAATCAAATAGGGTTGTGTGTAGGCATGAAGATTTTTTTTTCCAGGCCAAAGGGATAGCTGGACTTGGTGGTCTAAATCGGTTTTCCTAAGGTGTATTCACACTTGGTGTTAGGACTCTAGTATTAAGTTCCTTAACACCAAGTTAAGCATTTAGGACCTAAACCTATTTACCATGAAGATTTTATGTTAAGTTAACATTCATTTAACATTAAACAATCACCCATTTAACATTGGGTGCCACCTAAGATGCCACCTAGATTTTCACTTAACACTGACTTAACATTAAGTGTGAATGCACCTAGTTACCTTCAGCAAAGTAAGAAGTCAATGTGTAATAGGTGTTTACAGATAGGGTTTTTGCACATTACTTCTGTAGTTTGTTTAATAAGGGAACCAAATAAATAAATATATAATCTGAGAGTCAATCTTTTTCTTTTTGGCAAAATTTTGCACTGCAACAACAGAAAAAAGAAAAAAGCGATTCTGCTGCAAAGGCTACAAAGGGTTTTTCTGAAAAAATTGCACAAAAGTTGCCATATTTAGTCACCAAAACAAAGCAAGATTCTAAAAGAATTATACTATCCTGTCTGAGAGATGCAGCCAAATTTTGGTTCTAACAGTTTCAATTGTGACGTGATTCCATGATGGGGAAATCTGGTTACGCTCTGGAATAGGCCCTGGTAGAACCAGTTACCACATGACAAAACGGTGTATTGCCCTACTGGCCTGAACACATTCCAAGGTGGAATGGACCCTGGCAGGCCCATCCCAGAGTGCTTTACCTGTTTGTAAAGATCCTGCTGGTTTTTCTTAGAGTGTTTTTGAACCCTCCCCAGCCCAAATTTGTCGCTGTACCTTCGGAAGTCCAGAAGGCCCAATACAGCCTGTCAACTGGGCCTACCGACATCCAGAGGGCCCGGTGCAGCCTGACAACTCTGTCAACTGGGCCTTCCTGATTTCAAAAAAGGTACGGTTCTGATTTTTCCCCCTTTTAAGTCTTCTTTTCTTTAGTGCTGCCTTTTATAAGTATGATGCATATGGGAGAAAGCCACCAGAAAGATAACAGGAAAATCAGCCCGTTTCTTTACGTAGGTGAAGGGTCTGGAAAAATAGACCCTTCCAGATTTTAAGACCATTCCCTCCCCTCGGCCTAGGGTTTAGGGTTTACACCTAGATTCAACATTAAATCCAACATTGTTATTTTCCTTCTTAATGTTGACAAGCTTTCTACTTTGATACTCTAAATTAGGTTTTGTCAACATAAATATCAATTAACTCACCATCTATGAATTTCGTGCATATATAAATAGAGAGAGAGAGAGAGCATGCATTATAATAAATAGTGGCAAATAGAAAATATTTTGCAACTAATAAATCCTTTGTATTTGATCAACCAAATGATTTGACTTTTTGTTCATGTAGCTTTCAAAGGCTCTTGCTAATACAATTGAGCAAAAATATCATGGGCTTTGCAACAATATTTTGACAATATTATTTAGTTTATTAAAATCATTTACTAATATGCGTTCATGGTTTATGAATTGTCTTTGTTACAAGAATGATTGAAACCTTCAATTTCTTTTGCTATTTCCCTATAAGTGTGTGAAAGGAGGGCATGTCTTTCATTAAAATTTTAGAGAATAGAAAGATAATTGCCTTTGATCCTCTTGACCTTTCCTTGAGGAAAAACTCAATTTAAAAAAAAAAATGTTTCATTTAAATTGACATTTTGGCATTTATTATAATTTTGGGTGAATCTTGGTTATGATTCAATATGCATCAGAATGATTGGTAAACATGTAGACACCAAAGATGTTCAAAATATGATGTTTCCCATCTTTTTATAGCAAAAAACATGTTGCAAAAATCCACAATCCTTTGTCAAGAAAAAGAGTTATTCACTTATTGAACTCATGATGTGGTTGGCTTATTTATGGATCTAAGCCATAACTTTTTTTCCTCTAGAGTTTCTTTTCAATGATGAATAAGCCCCTCAATAATAATGCTATTGATATGATATTATTACATAGTCTGAAAGCCACTTTTAATAACAAAATAAGCCCTTCAGATTGTGCAAACATTAGTGAGTACCAACTAGGTACTAAAACAAGCTCCTCGACAACAATATGATTTTTTTGGGCAAAAGAAGGAAAACACAACAACAATGCAAGAAATTTGCATATAATGTAGGACAAAATTGAAATTTTAAAAAGAAATGTACATTGACCTTGAACAAGGTGTGAAATGACTTGTACCCCATTGATGGTGGTAAAACTAGCTTAAGATTGTATAACAATAACTTTGCTATTTTGTTATAATCAAAAGTAAAATTTTGAAAATTCATGTACAATAAATGAAGACTCGATATTTGACAACCAGTTTCTCCTTTTAATTTTCTCCTTTTGTGGACAACAACAATTGAGATTCCACAAGGGTTTTGCAGAGATTACATATCTATGAAACTGCAAAGAAATCTCCATAACAACAATTTGAAGGAAACATGGACACTGAGTGAAGTCATATCCTCATTGAGATTGCAGGCAAATCCAAAGCTTAGGTACTATTTGGAGCTGCATTTCAAAGCAAAAGAAACAACAGCCACGTATTCGCAGGTGAGGACACAGCATATGAGAAACAGAAACACATCCAAAAGTAAGCAGTTTCTGCATACAGAGGGGAAGCTTCTGCAATCAAGTTTTAAAAGCAGTGAAGAAGACAAACAAAATTGAGACCAAAGTTGCAGATATACTGCATGAAACCACCCAAACAAAGCACATTTTTCACACTTAACATCTTCACTCTTTATACGCCTGGCATGTAAGCTGTATTGCTAGGAAATGCACAAAGGATTTGTTGTATAGCACAAATAGAAAAAAGTGGACGGAGGTAGTCTCACCAACAAGGGGAGTTGTAAGGGTGGTATTTCACAAATTTGTTGCTACAACCTGGAACAATCTTTACATCTCTTTAGTAGAGGGGGAAATGCCCAGAGGGACCACCCCTTTGAAACTACAAAACTCAATTGAACTTCAATGTCAAAAAACGAGGGACATCCTACGAACTGAGGGTTTCAAGGACACAATCTACCCTACCTCCCAAGATGCCCACAAGTGCACAGGCCCCATGTAAGACCTCATCCTTGCATGCTCCCAGAACTGAGGAAGTGGAACCACATGGTCCCCCTGCCTATTTATGCAGCAAGTTACATGGGAATATAAGGTACCTACACCCTATGATAACGTGCAGACATGATGAGTGTCCACTCATGTAGGCGATGTAACCCTACGCAAGGCCTGCATCTTTCAAAACTTTCTCAATTGCAGTGTCATCATCCCATGCCACCTGCCAATCAAAGATGGAAACTAATGAGATGCCAACAATGACTACAAACCTGAGACACTAATCAAACAACTGAAACATATATGGTAAATTAAAGACATCTCTATGGCAAACTACATACGGAAAGATGACCATCATAAATGCCAGGAAAACCAAAAAATAGACTTACATCAGAAATCATTATGTTGAAATGTTGCTCAATCTTCCTCAGGTTCCTTTCATCTTGGTCGGTGACCAGTAGATTAAAAGCAGCACCTGTTAACAAACAAAGGAGGAATGTTATCAACCGTAGTCCACAATGTAAAAAAGGGAAGAACTACTCACATATGGAATGGAGTATTAGGTTAAAACCAAGGCGCTAATAGATCAACATAACAAAGCCAGGAAAAGGCTGGCTGATGTACTGCCATCCTGGATGAAATTCTAAAAAGAGCCTCAATTAAGATGTGTAAGATGCAGACTTGTTGGCCAAAAACAAGCTTCAAACTCTCATTATTAGCAAAGAGATTGCAAACACTGATGACTCATTTGTCAAGTAAAGAGAACCAAAAATGGTCACATCAATTTGACTTTGGAAATAGCAATAGACCTTTTCGACCAAAGCGCCCACTTCGCCCAATCCGATGGAGGTACGTTTCAAATTCAGGAGTATAAGGGGGTACTGATTTCACAGGGATATCATAGTTTATTACCAAAGTGACCTGTCAAGCAAGATAGGATCAGCATCAGGCCAAAAACCATAAGCAGTAACCAACAACAATAAATAGGAAGCTGTGTGCAGAGCACATGGAAAGACTCGAAAGCAAATGCAATCTTTCTCTACTTATTGAAAATGTATGTGCACTCTGGCAAAATACCTGCGCTTGATCAAAACCTCGAGAGAGCACATCAGTGGCAATCAGAATCTTGGTCTCGCCTGATCGGAACTCCTGGATCACATGGTCACGCTCTTCATGGCTAAGACCTCCTTGAATACTGGTGCACTTATAGCCATCAGCTTCCAAACGCTTGTGCAATTCACTGGCACTTTGCCGAGTGCGCACGAAGATTATGGATTGACCAAGCTTTTCAGCCGCTGGGAAGATTCGGTTTTGCAGGACATCAATTTTCGCTCCAGGGTTAGGGCAATGTATCTTATATTGTTTGATGGCATCAAGTGATAATGCTTCCTTCTCAACAAAGATGTAATTCGCCCTTGGAATAGTTCTGAGCGCAAATTGCTTGACTTTTTCACCAAATGTTGCAGAGAAGAGGAGCACCTGGCAAGCAAAGAAGAAAATAAGCACCTATGCAATTCCTAGATCCAAGCATCGGTGAAGATTTTCAGGAGTTGCTACAGCTCCTTGAACTCCAGAACCTATACACACATCTTCACAAAACAGTTTCCCACAGTAGGTAGGATTTCAGTTCATGCACTCAGATCCCATGAACAAGGAAAAGGATTGCTTACTTGACAGTTCCCTTGGCTCCGATCAATGTCTCTCATAATCCTCATGGAGTCATCTTGGAATCCACTCTGCAAGCATGACAAGAATACCACATATCCTGAGGTTCAATTCTCAGAAGAAAATTGCACTAAAGATATGGAGAAGAATTTGCCAAACTTGCCAGAATGTGAGAAGCTTAATTTATTACCTGGTCAAGCATTTGATCTGCTTCATCAAAGACAAGGATCTTGATGCTCCGAGTGTCAAGGATCTTGTCTCTTGTCATCCATCGCTTCAAAGTGCCAGGAGTGCCAATGATGACCTGATCAACAATCCTGTCTCGTCTTGAGACTGAGTGCGTCAGGCTGTTGCTACTGTCAGCATTTGCTGTGCTTGCTGTTGTCACACCAGTGTATTTTGCCATCTTCACGACAACTGCTTCATTCTGATTGCAAACATAAGCACACCAGCAGCAGCTACGAGTTCAAAACCATAAATGGATCATCATCATCTGCAGTGATCTAAAACCCTGAACAAGGATGAGAGCAAAAGATCATCCTACACTACAACAGGATTGATACCCTTCAAACCCTAAATATGTTGCGGCAGAGAGCTCAAGAGATCTTGGTACCTACCTGAATCACCAGCTCTCGTGTTGGACAAACGCAAATTGCCTGGGGAACTTTTAGCTTTGGATCCACGCGGCTCAGCATGCCGAGGACGAAGCAAGTCGTCTTTCCCGAGCCGTTGTGCGCTTGCGCAATCAGATTCCGATAAGGGGGTGTCACAATCATCGGCAAAGTTGCCGCCTGAATCTTGCTCGGTTTCTCGAACTTCATTTCCGAGTACAAACCCTGAAGAAGCTCAGGCGAGAGATTCAACTCCTCGAATGTCTTCGCAGAAGTGTAAGGCGTGTCATCTGCCATCACCTGCAACACACACGTATCCTCCAAGAGAGAGACTCATATCCTCTTTCTCACACACAACTACTAGTGCTCACAACTTCTTCGCTGCCTGTACTCAAACATCGACCATGTCCCCCATCTCTCCATCGCCAAAAAAAAAAACCTAACAACAAAAACTTGTACCAGATCTCTCTCTCTCTCTCTCTCTCAACAATACGAAAATCAACAAGTTCAAACTCCCGCGCACGTACGCACCTTCTTTATCTCAGTTTCGGCCTCCACCGCTGCATCCAGCTGCTGCCTCTCACTGTTTACAACAGTCTCAGGCTTATCCGCCATATCTTCCGCCTTGTCTGCAACATTCGTGACCGTCAATCCTTCCAGCTTCTCCATCAGATCTTCCTGCTTCTCAGGAATCTTTTCTACTACTTGTTGTTCTTCTTCCTGCTTACCGGAGCTACTCACGACCTCCTCATCCTCCTCCTTTTCCTCCTTCTCGAGCCTGGGAACCAGTCCATCGGCAGCTACTTCTTGATTCTTTTCGGCTTCCGCCATTTGCAAGCTCAGTAGCTCGTCTCCAGTTTCCACTATCCTTCCACGCTGCACATCAAATACTACGATCAGCAACAGGAGGAATTCCGGAAGAAATTCCGCAAATCCTGAATGGGGGCGCGCGAGCGCAATGCACAAGCGGCAAGCAACGTCTGGATTGCTGAGGAAGAAAACGTATGTATACATTGTACGACAGTATGAATACACTGTACACGTATTTCCTCAAATATGGATTTAAATTATATATTTTCCAATCAATTCCAAATTAAATATCACTTTACCCACTTATTATTTTGAATTTTTTAACTAAAAAAATTGAGTCTACTTGAAGACTAGGGTGATTGAAAAAACTAGTGTTGGGCGGTTATTAAAAATATGAACAAACCCAATAGAATTAACAAGGCGATTATTAGGAATTGAAATTGCAATTCTCAAAAAATCAATTTTTTAAAAAAAACTAGAAAACAAACTCTCAGTCTACTTGAAGGCTGGTGTGATTGGAAAGAAACCAATGTTGGGTGATCATTAAAAACAAGAATAGATGTAACTTGGATTTGTGTTCACTATGAATAGTTTATCATGATAGGGTTTAAGGTGTGAATAGGGAGAGCCATGTCTATGTCTAAGCACCAAAAAATGTTGCTCCTTTTGTCTTTTATCATTCAACGGAGTTTTTGTTGATTTGTGGTGGAACAATGGAGATTGTGCTTGATTATGATGGTGCCAAATTTATGGGATGTGTTATGTTGTGTTTTTTCATGGAGCATGGATGCTATTGGTGGATTGGGTTTATTTAGCTTTACTGCAAAGGTTGGGGGATAAATGGAGCAAATTTCAACAAGCTAAGCATCTTAGCTTTGGTTTTTGTTTTGTTTTGTTTTGTGATGTTGTTATAGATGTGAATTGATGAGAAAAATGTTCATGATCTGAAGTTCTCGGATTGTATAACTATGAATCTTTAAGAATGTTTGTTGCATAGGAGATTATGTAAATAAAGAACTAGGATCTAAATAGGTTGTGTATAGTATCAATGCCATGAGTGGCGTTGATTATAAGCTCTAGGGGAATATGAAAGGTTGGTTATATTCATAGTATCAATATTGTAGGTTTTGTACAATAATTTAAGGGATATGTAGAATGTGATACAAGGATAAGGAAAGTGGGTACTTGTTGATGTGAGAACTTTGAATTTAGCTTTAGTGCTCCTCCAAAACCATCTATTGTCTTGGGGTTCAATCTTGTGTGTATATGTGCAAGGGGATGGTTTTTGGGAGGTTGAGGTTACATTCATTAACAATTTCCAATGTTGAATGTCTAGGATCTCTAAAAGGGCAATTTGAAATGTTGGGGATACAAGGTTGAATATTCAAATCATATTTTTTGGACTAGCTTGTGTGAAATTTTGAATGTTCCACGAAGGGTTTCTAGTTTGGGTGTAATTTTGATGCCATACATAAAATCAAGATAGCCTACGAGTGGAGATTTGGAATAATCCATTTCATGCTTTAAGTTCTAAATTTAATTTTAAGTCATATAATTAGTGATTAAATATAAATCATAAAAATGTAAATAAAAATTTTAAAAGTATTGTTGATAAAAAATAATGAGCTAGTGTGATTTGTTCCTAATATGGATACATATTTATACTTTGGCCATGTGTTGATATAGTATGTGTTTACATTCATACCCTTTTTAGGTTACACAAACCCCCAATAGTTATCAAGGTGGTTTTTAGAATCACAACCATAGTTTTCAAAGATCAAATAATTAATTTTAATATATATTCATAGTTCTCAACTTTTTTAGAAAAATCAAATAGTTGGCCATAAAACCATGGGTTTTTAACATTTCTTTCATAAAACCACATTATCTTTTTTTGAAATATTTGGAACTAACAATTTTTATTTCTATTTTTTTCAAATAACCAAAAATGAATTTTTTTTGAATCTAGAACATTGAAAAAATTGAATTTGGTTGTTCTTTGAAAATTCAAATAATCATACAACAACGGAAAAAAAATCAATGTTTTATTAATATTTAGGGTGCAACCTAGGTGTAAGGTATTGGAATCAATACTAATATTGACAAAAATATTAATCAAATATGACCTTATGCAAATATACCAACCTTTTAATAATATTAGTTTGGTATGAAACTTAAAATGGTACCAAGTATATACATGCCTTATACCAATATCAATACCAAGCTTTTACCTAGTACCATATACCAAGTCAAAATCAACCTTGGACTTCATACTAACATCTAATTGGTATGAAAGTAATACACAATATTAATACCTACCCAATATGAAACAATTTTTGTTTTTGGACATGTTAGGCAAACCGTGCGGTTGGCCAATATATATTTTGCTCACAATTGTAAAGTCTCCTAGAAATGTTATGTGCTTGCACTTCTTGTTTTAGTTCTTTTCACCCTCCTTTTGCTTTGGCTTGAACCTTTGAATAATGTTTGTCTTTTGTAGAGGAGATTTTCTTATGTGGTTTACATTGTTCCTATTATAGCTTGGTTTTAGTATTCCAGAAAAATAAAAGGGAGAAGAGGCCACCTTTTTGAGATGTGATGCTCAAATGGATGGGATGTCTATGTGCGTGTTTGTTTGGCATTTGCTTATGTGTAATCACTTGTGAATTTCTTCTTGGTTTTACATAAGAGTTCTTAAACGTAGGAGGTCAAAAGGTTTCATGGCAGAAGCTTTAACTGTAAGTGAAGTGTTATTTAATCTACAGGTTTTATAACACATTTTTTTGGATCTATTGGGACTTTTTTTTTTCATCACATACACCATGTTGATTCATCGAGCTAACATTTTAATGCCAAGTATAGTTGTGTAGTTCGGTTCTCTTTTGCAAAAAAATAAATTATTAAACTTTGTATGGGGTATGATAGGTAAGATGCATGCTTGTAACTTGCATATGAAACTTGGGTTCATATTTGATGCACTCCCAAGCTCCTTGATAGACTCAAATGTGAGTCTAAAGTGAAAACAATAAAAGGCTAAGGAATTGAGGCGCGCTCTTTGGCTCACAACATTTTTGGGGTAGAGGGGCATGTTAGAGTTCCAGGATGGGGATTAGGAAGAGTGACAAGCAATTCAACCACTCACATGGACTTGCACAAACCAAACAACAAGTTGATTAGTGCGTAGTTGGAGCACTTTTGGTGCATGGATGAACCATGGGCAAACACAGATTCACCACGGCCCGAACTTAGGGGAAGCCACCACTTTCCCCCTTATATTATTCTCTATTCCTCGTCACAGGGCTAGCACCCAAATGTCATTTTGTCCTGGAGCTCCCAAGTTGGAGTCTCAAAATTCCCGAAATTAAGACCTCTGCGATTTTGGAGGCCCATAACTTTGTGTGCAGACTTCCAATTGAGGTGAGGTTGAAAGTAAAGTTATAGCCTTCATTGAAAGCTTTCCAATGGTATGTCCATGCAAGGGAATCATGGCGATTCCTGATTTTTAGTGGTCGGGAGTCAAATTGGCAATTTGACTCTTGACCCTTCTTTTGACCATAACTTATGTTTTAAGTGCCTAAATGAATCATGCAAACCCATTTTAAACATCTACGTTCCAAGAGCTTTTCAACATTATAAGGAATTCTTCAATCCAATGAGTTTGGACCCCTGCAATTGCCCTCTGAAGATTTGGAAGTCCATTGGGACTCCAACTCCCAAAATGGGAGCTCACTTGGGAGTGTGAGATTCATTCCCTCACACTTTCCTACACTCCCGAAACACTCTCGAAAGCATGAAATGTGATTCCTGGGCTTCACTTTTGGCTCACACCTTTACCAGCCCTTGCTTTGGTCGCAAACCCAAGGCCAGGGTTACGATAATATTAATATACCAACATGTGTATTTGGAACAATATAAAACGTGTTATCAACATATGTTGTTGTAACTTTTTACATGAATATTGGATGTAACAAGAGTTTATGTTTTGGGTTAATATGCCTAATGGGATATTATAGATGGTTTATGGCTAGTCTTTTTGATCATTAATGTTGTCATTTGCATCCTTAAAGTAATATCTGTGTGAAGATTATACTAACATTAAAAAACTTTTGAAAAATTATCTTTGCAACTTGCTAAGGTATCTGTAAATTTCAAATCATATCTTGATCTTCAATTCATGGGTTGGCATTTAAGGCCATTTGTGGTGATCGCCAAGTGCAATGGTTTTATTTGTGGCAAAAATCTTCTTTGTTAGTATGAAATCTTTTTTTCCTTTCTTAGTGAAGATTGAATGATACTTTTGATGTTTGGGGCAAAATAAAATGGGTAAGCAAGTCCCAATGCCCATGGTCTAAAAAATTAATAACTTTATTAACGAATGAAAGATGCATATGAACAAAACATAAAATATTTGTAATCAAATTACAAAACTTTGAAACTTTTGACACATAGAGCTTATAAGCCCAAGTGCATGGTGTCCTTTGCATTTCGTTCTATTATGAGGATATTTTCCTTTGTAGGAGTCTTTTATATTATGCACAATAGTTGGTTTCCTTTATTTCAACTTTTATGTTCTTCTTTCAATTAGTAGAATGTTTTTTTCCAATCAATTGTACTACATTTCCCTGTGACACAATGTCCATGTTGTTTCTCCTCCCCTTGGTGTAAACCTATCTTATGTCAATATGCATTTACATGCATGACTTGGGCTTCATGCATGTGTTGTCTTTCTTTCTTTCTTTGTCATTTTCATTGTTTTTGCTTCTAATGCTGGAAATGAATTTTGTAACAACTAATTTCTTGTGGCTTGATTGTATTAAAACCTTATTTCTCAATAACTAATTTTTGTGGAGATTTTTGTTTGTTTGTTTGATAACCTAAAATGGCTCTATATTGAAATGTACACATGTGCTTCTTTTTCTTTTTATTCATGTTGGGTCTTACTTGTCGGGGTTCAACAAACTTGATGCATGTTTGTTATCATGTATTTCCTTCAATCTATCTTCTTAAGCATGATTACCTTGTACCTAGTAGTTTTGTTGAACAACCTTGTGGAACTATTAATATGGATTTAGGTTATCAAATGTTTATTTTATGTTGTGCGTGTGATTGTTTTTTTGGTGTATTACATTTTGCAAGGGATTTCACATCACATAGGGGAGTGAGATTTGAGACAAGAGAGGGATTCTTGGGTCCCAAGTTTGACATTGATGTTTAGTATACATGTATTTTGTTCTTTTGCAAATCGTAATGTTAGTTCCTGAAAGATTATATGTATTCAACACATGTTGCATACATGGTAACACTTGATTTTCATGTCAATGTTGATGTCATGCATATCCACTTTGTCTTTAAAACATCCTTCATCATGTTAGGTTCCTATAAAATGTACATAGTTTGTCACCTCAAGCTCATTGTATGTTTGAGATATCAGCCACCATCTTTTATTTATTATTGTTTGGATTTTTGGTTGCATTGGGATGTGTTACAGTTAGAGGGACAATAATGATTTTTTTATCGTTATGATTACATGAAGTACTTGCACTAGTAGAAGACCCCACTTTTTAAACCAAAAGTTTTCATCTACACGACATTTGTAACTATGTTATAACTAGGATTTATTTAATTCTTAAATAAAAATATGGTAATTATCAATTAAGTTGACTTGTCTATTATATTATACTAGTGGGTACCTGTGACCTTCAGGCACTGTGAAGTCCCCTGGTTTCTTTAAACTTGGTTCATGTTTTAGTTTTTTTTAGAAAATTTTATTTATTTCTTTTTTTAATGTGTTTTTTAAATTATTATTTTGTATAATAAAAATAAAGTGTTTCTTTTTCACTTTTATATTTTTCTTTATTTGGATGCAAGTTTGAAGTTTGGAGAAAGAAGATACACCTCATTTTTTTTCAAGTAGGGTTTTTGTTCATTATTATAAGTTTTATTTAAAAAAAAATTTTACTCTTTATTTGGTTTCTTCAGTTTTGTAAATTTTTTTTCTTTTAAAATTATTTTACTATATTTCCCTTTCCTTGTTTCATTTGTTTCCATTCCTTTTTTTATAGTTTTTACGTTTTTACTTTTTTTTTTGTTTATGTTTGTTTCATGTTTTTATTTTTTCTATTCTTATTTTGTCTATCTTCATTTTTTTTT
>Ga0116227_10001274_pt1 | contig 55623 bp, 55 predicted proteins | sample S1TSphgellanicum_FD_89693 | JGI IMG/M metagenome (GOLD analysis project Ga0116227, IMG submission 89693) | Host-associated microbial communities from peat moss isolated from Minnesota, USA - S1T2_Fb - Sphagnum magellanicum MG | ecosystem: Host-associated > Plants > Peat moss > Unclassified... | reverse complement strand
TTTTATTAAAAAACAAAATGTAAATATTTTTTGTAAAATAAAAATACAAAAAAAAAAAAAAAAAAAATTAAATATAATTGTATTTTTTTTTTTATTTTTTTTTTTTTTTTTTTTTGGGTTTAAAAAAATATGTTTGTTATAAGGGAACCCATATCACAATTTCTAAACCTTTGGTTAGGATGGAGTTAGATTTTCATCCATGTGTAGTCATTGTTTTTATGTCTTTTTTGACATTTTCCTTTTATTGTTTCTATGCAATACTTTAATTTAAAGAGATTTTATTGTGAGGAGTTTGACTTGAAATGCCATAAAGAAAGGTGATAAAAAACCTTGTTTCTTTTAATGCTATCAAAATAATGAAATATCTTTGAAGATGGATTATATGTGTTTATGTAAATTTGTTAGGTCTCCATACCAAAATTATTTTTAGCTTATTGTGCTTAACTTCAAATAAATAAATAAATAAATAAATTGGTGTGTAGTGTTGCACCCCCATTAGGTTGCACCTTTGGCTAAATTTTAAAAAATAAATATTGCAAGACATTTGCATTATGTTGAAGGTTAACCATGATTAATTGTTAATTACCATGTTATTCCACCTAATGCCAAATAATAAATAAATTAATGGCCCATGGATAATCTTTAAAACAAGTGTTCATTACCATAGAACAATGGATTTTGATAAAACCCATAGAGACCCAAGGTTAATTGAGCCAAAAAAATTAAAATACTACCACCCAAAGAATTTTAAAAAGAAATTGTGGTTTTAATTTTTTATTATTAAAAAAACCGCTGCCAAGGTTCCACTATAATAAAGTAAAATAAATAAATTGAAACCTAGTTGAAAATTTAAATCCTTTAAAAATAATAATAATCAGAGGACAAAAACAACCCATGGCAATTGGGGTGAAAGTGCCACATATGATGAAACCCGAGACTGAACCACCAAGTGTGAAAATGAAAATTAGAAGTTTCTCACCCAAAGGATTATTACTAGGCCTACTAACTCCTATTTGCAGAAAAGAAAAAAAAAAAGGAAAAAAAAGGAGGACAAAAACAACAACCATGGCCTTTGGATTTGAAGCGCCACATAGGATGAAGAAACCAGACAATGAACTACCATGTGTGAAAATGCAAATAAGAAGTTTCCTGCCCAAGGATGATTTACCACTCTCTCTCCTTTTCTCAAAAAAACTGAGAGGACAAAGAACCAAAAAAATATGGCCACTGGATTTACAATGCCACATAGGATGAAACAAACTAGAGAATGAACCAACCTGCTGCATGTGTGAAAACGAAAATTGAACTTCCCGCGCAATTCTTGCTTCGGCTTTGCGCTGCTTCCCGCCATCGCTGCTCCGCTTCCCTTGCACGCTCTCTTGTCTCTCTCTCTCTCGCGATCTCGATTTGTTGCCTGCTGATCTAGATTCACGAACTTTATATATCTTTGCTTCCGAGCTGTCAGATCCGTTTTTATGTTACAAAATGCAACTGGGGTTGTGAATTCTCTTGAAAGAACCCAAACTAGTTCTTCCTTCGGTTTTCTTTTTTGCTTCCGCTTGCTCGAAGATGTTTGTGCGAATGTGCTGTTCTGGTTCTTCACTGTGAACCTAAGAGCAGCCGTTGAAGTGCGAGAGACAGGTGGCCGCGAGAATCCTTAATTCGGATATGGAAATGGATAATTTGACGGCAGTTTGTACTGGTCTAGGGTTTACGCGAGAGGACGATTGCGGGAAACGAGTGTATGTCAAACACGTTGATTGTCTTGGTAAAGACTGTGTTTGTTTTTTTCTTTCCCCCTCAGCTCACACTCTTTCTCTTTTTGCACGTTCTAAGTTTGTTGTCGAAGAAAAAATAATCTCGTATTTGAATGAATTCTCTCTGTTGAGCTCTGAAGTGAAGAACTCTCCAAGAATCCGGGTGCGTACAGATTAGTGATCGGTTTTGCGCCGGTCTTGCGTTCTTGATGGCGAAACCTTAACTAGGTCGTCTGACTTGTGGAGTCCTGCGGGATTTCGAGTATGAATTTTCCATGCACCCATAGACACCTAAAGTTGAAGCAGTTACATGTTTCAGAGGTGTGACCCACTGCTATGGACGTGTTTTGCAGGCAATTTGAAGCGCCTGCAACGGTTTTTGCGGCAGGATGATTCCACAAGCCGAGACGTATTTATGCAGCTTGGAAAATGGAATACAATAGCCCAAGATATACTCCCCATCATCACCCATTACCGCCATCACCATGAGTTTGTCCTAAATGCCGGTACACGGTGCACACCTCTTTAATAAATCCCAAGCACTTTATTTTCTTCCTTGTTTGTTTGATTTACAGATGGTTTCCTGGCATACTCAATGGCTTCGACACTCTGAATCCTAAGTCTTTAGATCTGGAATTCAGCTTATTCTCTGTCTTCCACATATATTTTGGTAACTAAATTCGCAAGGTCTATTGACTGTGAATTTTAGAATTATGCAAAATTTGACAGATTTTTAGTCTTCTTTTCCCCACAATTGTTGTACAGTAAAAGTGATGGTGTTCATGACAATGCCTGTGGAACCATCCACAAGCAACATACCCCAACAACTTGAGTATTTGCGGACTTTCAAGGCTGCTGCATTGGAAGGTGATGCGATTGGTGTCATTGTCTCTCATCTTCAGCAGCCTCTTGAGCACATGGAAAGGTACACTGTTTGCTTTGGAGTATAAAGGAAAGAAGTTGTAAGCCTTTTTCCTAATACCCATTGGCATGTGAGCAATGATAATTGGAGCTGTGAAATGGGAACATTTGTTTGGCTTCTCAACGCCTGATGGGACCTTGCAAGTGATCTCCCTTCTTCCTGGTGCTGACCAGTATGAAGGTTTCTGATATGAAGCTCTGGGAGGTTTTTCTTGTCAGATTACATGGCAGTCAAACATGCAGTAATGAATTCTGAACAATGCAGTTGTCAGAGTATGTTTTCAGACCTGATGAACATGCTTCATTTCTTGGTACTGCAGTGGCTCACTTACAGATATGGATGGCAAAATGTTCCAGCTAATGCTCACATTCATACGGAACCTGTTGGCTGTGGATGATTCCTTCTCACCTTTGACTAGGACAACCACTTCAGGAAATGCTCTTGCATCATACTTCAAAGATGAACTTCTTAAGCGTTTATTCGAAGAAAGTGTAACTGATTTGCTTCTAGCCCTCACCCAGCATGTGGGTGGTGATCAACCTTTTCTTCGCAAAGATAACCTCCTCATTCTTGAGATCTTCAACTATCTATTCTGGGGCCAGAGCCCAGATGTGATTGCAACAAGTAGTGACAGATGCAGGAAGGTAACAAAGGTTTTAACTATCCTTCGTATGCAGTATAATGAACAAGTTCTCATCTGCATTCATTCAGAGTGGATGAACTTCTCTTGAGTTTTGATGTATGTCTTCTTCCTAGAAGTGGATGTTGGGCTTTCATGCATCTTCTTGTTACTGTAAATTTTGCAGCCAGCAAAGAAATTGAGCCAGGAATCTTCAGCTGCACTGGAGTCATTAATTCGGCAAGAGAGACTGGAGCAAAGAAATTTTGGTTTTGCTGCACCCCGCCATTCTAGATTCTGTGGGACTTTTGTTCGTGTTGAAAAGGTTTGGTGTGGCCCCTGGACATTGTTTCCTTTGTGACCTCTATCTGTAATGTAGTCATTTCTTAGCCTGGTTTTCCAAGCCATGAGGTCTTATTAGTTGTGCTGGCATCAATTGACATCATATATCTTTCTTACACCATACCTAATTTCATGCAGGATGGAGCAAAAATGTTAGTGACAAAAAACCCATATCAATCACCATTAGATTTCAAGAAGCCAGAAATAATGCGAGGTCATGTGAAGCGGGTGGCACCTGATCTCCCTCCCCTGTGCTCATCCAATGATACAGTTTGTGGGCTTCTCAAAAGCCTGGCAGATCAGTTTTTGGAAGGCACTTACAACTGTAAGTCTCCTCCAAATCTCTCTGGCTATCTCTATCACATAGATTCTGAAAGGGTGTATTCTGCAGGGTTGAATCAGAAAGTATGCAATAGAGGAACACATAAGTTCAAAGAAGAGTGACCTCCTTTTGTGTGGTTGGATTCTTCAGTATTGATGCAAACAGTGAAAGATGACATACAAAGCGAAAGAAATGAAGTGCAAGAAAGTGATGTGGTAACTTTCTTCGCAGTTGCCAACTTCTTCACATCCTATCAACGTTGCCTCCTTTCAAAACCTCAGGTTAAACCTCTCCTTGGCTTATGTAACTATGCTTCAGTCCTGTGCTTTGCGTTTGCAAACAAAGAATCTTAGAATGTTGTAACTCTTTCAGGGGTTGTGGGTTGAGCCCTTTAAGATTTGATACTTTCTGCAATTGTGGCATAGACCAATGTGATCAATTATAAATTAGCTTGCAATCTAACACTCCAGATTGATGTGTTCATCCCAAAGAATTTTCCACTATGTGCATGCCATAATTCCCATAGTTTATAGTGAAAATATTTGCGTAATCTCCAATCCTTCGAATATAATCTTGCTGGATTGGGGAGATTTTCAGAAGATCCCAAACTGTGGGAGGCTTCTCTCTGTCACCAAAGAGCACTATCACCACCAGATGTTCTGACTACTTATAGTTCTGCTAGTAATCTGTCTGCTTGCACAAAAGTCAATAGTAGGATTATTATGTATCACAGCAGAGTCAACCTAAGACCATTTTGAAAATTTGCATTGTGCAGTGGAGTGTCAAGGAGAGCTTGTCTAATGACAGAGGAGATGAAGGGGTTCAGAAAGAGGCAAAGGATATGACATTTCAGGGCAGATGTGGGCCGATTGCATCCACAATGGATGAAGATATGTTCAATCTAGTCACCAGGAAATGGCAAGTCTATGTGGATACTTCTAAAGAGACCAGTGATTGGTTCCCCCCAACAAGTGCGGGGGTCCTTTTTAAAGAAATGGTGTGGGTCAACCATGCTTCAGTGTGCCTGGAAAACTATATTTGCCTCTCCTTTCATAGTAAATGTTTCAGGGTTCTTTTGTACCAACTGTTGTCTATTGTTCCAGGTTCAGGGCGTTGGGAGGTGTTAAGTTTCTTGGTTCTTTTGTTGCACAAGGTCCTCAGGGTTATCATGAAGAGGCCAATATAATGCAGAGGTGACTTTAGAGCAGTTTCATCAACAGATAAAGTGGACCCTTGCAGATTCATATGATTGACCATGTCCTCAAGGCTGCAGACCGGAAAACTAGTGATGGACAAAAAGAGGCTTGGGTTGCCCGCATCTTGCTGTACAAAATTTTCTATGACCACACAGATCAGGGCGTCCTAGCTTTTATGATTCGACTGCTCAGGACATTTGACCTCCAGAAGCAGCCAAGGAGGTTTGCCCTCTTGACCATTTGGAATTTCATCTCTTGTTTCAGGATCACATGACTTTTCACCATTCTTCAAGCTGATTGGTGTGTTTCTTCTTCAAGGAACACAATTGAAGATGCCATATAGTTAATCCAATATGGGTGGGGTTTATAGCCAGTTGGCAGGTATGATAGAGATGACACATGTGGTGCTTCGTCTCCTTGACACCCTGACTAAGGAAGAAGGTGCATTACGAGTAAGTCTTTTCTCTTTTCTGTTCTCCTGTTCCATTATCTACTTCTCCATAATGTTTTAACCCTGCAATTTGAAGCTGAATCCAAATGCAGTTTTTATCATGCTTTTACTTGTATTACAGGTGAAGAAAAAAGCTCACAATGTAAGGAGCAGGGAGAAAAAGAGTAAACAAAATGGCACACCCCACCAAGAACAGTCACCATCTCAAGGACACCTCAAAGAAGGCCAACAGAGATCAGAACTCCACATTGATGTCAGGGAACATGATGCAGAAAGTGGGCTAGGAGAACACAAGGTGACCAAAGATGTGGAGGAGATTGGAACTGGCATGATGCAAGAGACACCTGAAACAATTCCTCCAAGCAGAATTGAGGAACTGGAGACAAGAATGGAGGATAGAGAGGAGGAAGCCAAAAGTGACCCACTTGGAGAAGAAGAGGCAGAGCAAGATGCAGAGGAAGAAGAGGAACACGACAGAGATCCAAGTGACAGTCAAGATGAAGAGGTAGAGGAGGTTACATGTGAGGACAGCCTGGATGTTTTCAAATATCTTAGGAGGTTCGGAGATAATATGATTTTGCACAACTACTGTTGGCTTCTAAAGAACTATGCACAAAATACTGCAGCTACCAATTATTACATCATACATATGCTGCAACGTATTTGTAAGGACTGTTTGATGGAGCCCATGCTCTATCAGGTATCTCTGCACTCTTTCTCTATTCCCTGTTTCTAGTTTTCTTCAGCTGGCACCAGTGCTTCCTCGGGAAAATTATTGTAACTTGATTGGAAACATTGCAACAGTCAAATAACATGGAACACATGGTCATATTCAACCAGAGCCCTAACTCTGATATCTTAATGTGCATACTCTTTGCTATGTATTTCACTGCTTGTAATATCTGGCCTAGTAGTACCATTTGAATTGGCATACCTTGCAAATGGATTCATCAGAAATTCTAATCCTGCAGTGTGTGCTGTGCAGCTCTCAGTATTGCAAACATTTTATGAGATCCTCTCAAACCAGAGTATTCAACAGTCAGAGCAGCACAGATTTGTTGTGGCATTTTTGACCAAAGTTGTGCGCCATCTTTTCCAAAAGCTGAAGAAATCACCACTGCTTTTTGTTGACCTGCTGTTCTGGAAGACAAAACAGGATTGTCATTGCATAACTGCTGACTATGTGAATCAAGATTTGCGAAAATCTTTATCCAAAACAAGGAAAGAAAAGATTTCAAGAAACAGCATTCAGGATAGGCGGGCTCTTTTGATTGATAGTCTGGGAGATGATGATGAGGATGTGAATCAAAGTCCTCCGGAGTCCTCTCTGCATAGGATGCACAACAGGTTCAAGCCTTCATCTTTTGTCTTCAGCCTGTTCCCCATTTTAAATTCTGGACTTGACTTTATACTTCACTTCTCATGGTGCTGATTTTTTGTGAAAACAGCAATCTGGTTTCTTCCTTGCACACACAGATACATAGGTTGTATGTTCCAGTGGTGGATGATGCTTCTTCTCAATTCATGAAACAGCCCTGTGGAATTCCTCATGATTTTACTTGTCACCTTAAGCTACTTGTGTATATTCTGCACCCACCTTCTGTGAGAACTATGTTTCCACCCATTCTTGAAGCTGTGATTCAGGTGTCTAAATCAAATGTTTGCTGAATGGAATTATCTTGTGATGTGGTGCAGTGAAGTAGGTGGGAATGCAGCTGAGAATGGAAAAGTAAAGCGACACAGGGTTTCAAAGAAGCGAGGCCCATTTAGTGATTCACAAGAAGATCAAATCAAAGAGCTTTTTGCACAGTGAGTTGTGAGAGAGCTTTTTTGCAGAGGCATAATGTGTTGCTGTTGGCCATTGGAAAACATTCTCAAATGTGTTTTCATCTTATTGTTGAATTTGTAATCACCATGTGGTAGGTTTGCAAGTGAAACTGCAAGCCTTGTTTTAGTGTTCATGGTTTGGAGGAGGTTGTGGACAAAACTTGAAGTTTAGACCTTCATGAAGCCCAGGAATGTTCAGTATGTTTTGAAAGGGTAAACATGGGACCTTCTGCATGTTTTGGAAACTGAAGTTATGTGAAGTTTTCTTCACTAGGTATCAATATTTTTGTGGACCTGGTACAATTTCCAAATTATGGTCAGAGGAGGGAAAAGGGTTCCAGCCTGAACACTGCTTGATTGTACCAGGGTTTAACACTTGTGGTGTCAACTGCAGATATAAAGAAAGTCGCAGTTGCACAAAGCTCATTGTGCAAGCACTTTTGGATGCCGGGGTTTTGCGTGATTCTGGCGAGCCATTCTCTGTGGCTCAAGTAGGTCGTGTTCTGAAACAGTTGGGTCTTGAGCGTGTTAGAAAAAAGGTCACCAGCTCAAAGCTGCTTCAAACTATTGGCAGTGACAATGAAGCCACTGATGGGGATGACACTGATGACCAGGAGGAATATGGTCTTGTGACCCAAAATGAACAAGAAGGCCAAGACAGAGTATCCAGTGGCACTGATGACACTGCCAAACTGAATGATGGAGATGCAGTGGATGATACATTGGATAGAAACAGTGAAGGTCACCCTTCTAACAGGGAATCAAAACCAGACTTAAAAACAAGAGGCAAAACCCTGAAAGACAGGAAGAAGCCTAGTGGCTCCAATGGAAGTAATAAAAAACAAAAGACTTGTCTGTTCAACAACATGCAAGACAAGGAGCTCCAAGCTCTTTTTGCAAAGTAAGCGTGTTTAATGCTCCTACATGGAACCAGTTGACTAAATTTGAAGTTTTGAAAATGTGAAACTTAACTGCAACTCTCACTAACTTGGCTTCTGATCTGTGGGCTGTTGCAACAGATATCAGGGTCAAAAGAATTGCATTCATCTCATTTCTCAGGAGCTGGAGGGGGAGTTTACAGCTGCTCAAATTTGTCAAAGGCTCCTTCTTTTGGGCTGTGATAAGTCAAAGAAGAGAAAGCAGAAGCCAGTATGCCAGTCAATTGATGACAATTATGATGCTTGCAAGGAAGTTCATCATAGCCTTGGGAGAGACGATGGAGGTGACAAGGATGCTGACCATATGCGAGATTTCATGGATGTAGACGAGGATCTTGCTGGTACTCTTTTATCGTACACTCAACCCAGAAGCCTCAACATTCTTCCTCAAGTCCTGATTTCTTACCTATAGTTTCAGTTTGAACATGCAGTGAAAGATAACCAAGGCTGAGACCCCAAAAGAGAACCATGTACCACTATTCAAATCATAAAGCTTACACCCCAATATGCAAATCCAAACAGAAACATGCAAGGGCAAAGGAAATTGAGAACTTTTCCATCATGTAAATTTAGAGAGAATCTGCTACATTTTTCTCAATTCTTTGACCTTCACTAATAGACCTGAAATCTCAAACCCAGAACTAAAGCTTGGGTTTGAAGAAGATTACTGGAATATGTAGTGTGTTGACAGGCCCATAAATCAAATTGAAACCAGCTGGTAAACTCTTTTCCTAGTTTAGATGTTGAACTGTTAAGCCCAAACTGCTAGTTGTAGTTTGATGCTGTCTGTGTTTCTCTGATGGGACAGTGTCAAGCAATGAAACCACCCAAATGGAAAGTGAAGCTGGAGTTTCTATCAACAGAGCATTCTGTGCTTCATTGGGCTCCTTTGCAAGGAAAAAATTTCGCAAACAAAATGATTATGGAGATGCAAGGGATGCTGAAATTGAAACGGACCAAACAAATGGTTGTGAATCAACCACACCTGAAGAGATTGACGATGATGATGATCTGCCAATTTCCAGTACATTGAGTTGGAAGAAAACATTTGAAAGTCGGAAAAGAAATCAGAAAGAGAGTGTCCCAGAAGCTGGAATTGAAGCCGACCATACAAATGGTCTTGAATCAACTGAGCCTGAGGAAATTGATGATGATGATGATGATCTGCCAATTGCCAAGACATTGAGTGGGAAGAAAACATTTGAAAGTCGGAAAAGAAATCAGAAAGAGAGTGTCCCAAAAGCTGGAATTGAAGCTGACCATTCAAATGGTCATGAGTCAACTGAGCCTGAGGAAATTGACAATGATGATGATCTGCCAATTGCCAATACATTGAGTGGGAATAAAACATATGAAAGGCGGAAAAGAAGTCAGAAAGAGCATGTCCCAAAAGTTGGAATTGAAGCTGAGCAAACAAATGGTCATGGCTCAACTGAGCCTGAGGAAATTGATGATGATGATGATCTGCCCATTGCTAATACATTGAGTTGGAAGAAAACATATGAAAGTCCAAATAGACATCAGAAGGAGAGTGTCCCAACTTCAAATGACTTTCAAACAGGTCAGGACAAAATACTGCCTTCTCTTTACACCACTTTAAGGGATTAGGCTCAGGGTCCTTTTGTGTTTTAGTGGTTTCAGTTCATTTTTTTAGGTTCAGATGTTGTATCGATAATGCTTGCTGACTACAATGAGTTGGCTTCGGGTTGTATACGTGTGCATACACAGAGGACACAGAGAATATGACATTGTATGATGTGGCAAGAAAACACAAGCCAGATGGTCTCACATCATTTGATGATACCCAAGCCACTCATGATAACCAAACATCAAGACCAAAGCGGCGCAGGCTTGGAAGGAAACATGCAACTAATGAAGGAGAGGTGAGAGTTCCCCTTATTTGTTTGCCTTTCCTGTATGAACCTTCTATGCTTGTGGAATGACACCAATTAGTTGTGGTTATATTTGTACTAGGGTGTCCTTTCATACACATTGGATGAAGGGAGTGATTGGTGAAGGTGAAATCTTTTGACATGCTTCGTCCCAGACCATAGCATGCCAAAGTAGGATGCATAATTTTCTTGCTCTATTGTTAAAACTGGACAGAGTAAATTTCACTTCTGATGGAAACCTTGTTTGTCAGAAGTGCGAAAAGATCTGATATTAAGTCAAGAGTTTGTTGTTATGTTCCAGATTGGGAGAGTGGAAGAGGACAATGAAAACACAATGAATAAAGCCTCAAAGTTGCGAGATGGGAAAGGTGTAAGCAGAATGTCCAGGCAGGCTTGGCACTCTGATTCTGATGAGGAGTAAAAACTTTGATCTGTCGAAGAACAGAAAGGTTGACTCTCCATCAGATTGGGCTTGTACAAGAGGTGAACATCTTAAGTATGCTTCTTTTTTCCATCCAAAGCCTAGTTAGTGCCCATTCTAATGCCAAGTCATTTCTAATCTTCTTAGCATCATGACTCCAGCAGTTTTTGTTGATGCTAGATATATGAATGTGTACTAGAGTTCTGGGATTAGTCTGCAAAACGGATAAAATTACATTTCATTGTTGGAGGCATTAGTCTGTACCAACCAGCTTTACTGTACAGAGATTAGAAGTGGATACCTGTGTGGCCTGCTACCAGAAAATTGAGACAAACTCTGAAAAACTAGCTCCAGGTTGCAGTTCTATATGAATCTCATATTTGAAATTCTCCTGAATTTTTGTTTTGAAAAGGGAGGGAACAGAACAACAATGCAAATCTATGATTCATGCAGTTGAATCTTCTTCAACCAAGAAATGACAAACAGCCTCACCTGCACTACACAGAGTGAATTCTCTCACATTGCACCACATCATCACTTTCATTGGATCTGCTCAGACTGTAAGGGAGAAGAAGACTATGGAACAACAAGGATGGGTATAGTTTTCATTTGGCCCCACATTTTTAGGAATTTTCAGGAGGCATTAACATTGACCTACTGTGAGTTCATTTTTCAGGAAAGTTCATGGAACATTTCATATTCTAGCTGTTGCTGGTTTTGAACATATGGCCACAATGGGCAATGAGCTGCTTGTTTGTAAGGCCCTTCCTCATTTGACCTGTAATACAGATTGAATTCTCTCACATTGCAATGCATATATTGCATCTGCCCTGTAAGGAAGAGAAGACTATCGTACAATGATGCTGTAGTTTTCATTACATTTTGAGGAATGTTCACTGTATGTTAGTGTGAAAGTCCTCTGAACTTATAACCATAAGAAAGGCGCAGAGCTGTTATGAAATGAGCTTCTTGTTTGTAATGACCTCACTGTATGTAGGGTATGAATGCTGCACTCAAATTTTATGAAAATGAGGAAGTCTTCACTTAAAGAGCACATTTTCTTGATGATTTTCTCCAAGAAAACTGAAGATTTTTTTTCTTGCTAATGTGTAAGAAGTTCCAAATTGACCAAATGAAGAACTCTTCACTTAAGAACATTTTTCTTGATGATTTTCTCTGACGAAATTTTCTTGACAAATTTGAACAAGTTTTCATTAACAAAATTGAAGAAATTCCAAATTGATGAAATCAAGAAATCTTCCCTTTAGAAACTTTTTTTTGTTGATGATTTTCTCCAAAGCAACTTGAAGAGGAAATTTCTTGACAAAATTGAAGAAATTCCAAATTAACCGAAATGTGGAAAATCTTCTCTTGAGAAGATTTGCCTTGATGATTTGTCTCTAACTAAATAGAAGAAAATTGTTATTGACAAAATTGAAGAAATTCCAAATTAATCAAAACGTGGAAAGTCTTCACTTAAGAACGTTTGCCTTGATGCTTTTTCTCTAAGAAAATTGAAGAAACTTGTTGTGGACAAAATTGAAGAAATTGCAAATTCACAAAATTAAGAAGAATATTCACGTTACAACGTTTTTCCTTGATGATTTTTCTCCAAATTTTTTGGATAAAATTGAGCAAATCAAGAAATTTTCATTTATTTTATTTTATTTTACCGCCTTACCGCCTACGTCCTTCGTTGCAAGGCTGCAGGAGGTAGAGCTGCGGCATCCGGGCCGCACTGTGGCCTCTTCTTCCCTTGTGCGCGAGTGTCCGGCGAGACGACGTCCATGGCCCCCGGCGCTTGTCTGCTTCTTCTTCGTGTCAATTTCATTGCTCGCCATCTTGCTCCTCTCCATCGCGCCTTCCTCCATCGCTCGTCTCTTGGCTCTTCTTCGACTTTGACGCCTTCTTTCTTCCGCCGTTTGCAAGCTGCAGCAGCAGCAGTCTCATCAGGTATGTATGCACCTCCTATGTGCCTTTTGTTTGTCCGCGGTTGCTTCCTTGCTTCTCTGTCTCTGTCTCTTGAGAGTTTGATTGATTGAACTAGGGAAGAGAAATCTCGGCAGCGGAGCCGCTCTGGAAAGTGCCAATTGTAGCGAATTTCGATTTGGATTAGAGAGGGGAACTAACTTCGTAAGGGAGTGGAGGATTGCAGTCTTGTGAGTATACAATGCAGGTTGTGGTCTAACAAAAGAGTTGCGATTTGGTTTGTGTTTGCCCTGCAAGGAGGAAGAAGGAGGAGTTTTACACACGAAGCTATGGGACTGACGGAGGTTCTACCAGGTCGCACGCGGATCGGGTACTTTGTCTTCCTTACCTTGTCCTTTTGCGCATTCAGAAAGTCCAGAAAGATCTGAGTTCTGCTCGATTCTTCCAAGTGTTTCTGTCGATATCTCCTTGTTTCTGTACATTTCTTGCATTTTCAGAAGTTCCTGTAACACTTCCTTTGCCTTGAATTCCCTTTGTTGTGGTTGCAAGTCATAATCAGGTCTTACAAAACAGGATTGTAGCTGTTTCTGATGTGAATTTCACACAAGAAAAAAGTCCATACATCTTGCACTGATTTCACTCACAATTGAATCTGGACTGTGCAAAAAAGCTTATGCAAATCCCTCTCAGAAAGGGAATAGAGAGAGATACCTTTGATCTTGGGGTATGCATTTCAGATGTAGAAGAAGAATATAGTAGTTGCACTGAAGGAAGTTGCTGCCTGTTGAAGATGGATAGGAACAGGAGTAATGGGACAGGCAATGTGTGGCCACATTCTCGAGGCTGGCTTCAGTCTCACTGTCTTCAATCGAACTCCAAGGTGATATGTATGTCTTCATGAAGTGTGAGATTTGAACTGAAAAATTTTCACATCTGTTTTTTCCTGCAAAAGCAATGCTTACTCACATGGGCACTCCTGGCATGTTTTTATGTGTGGCAAAACAGTAAAGCAGAGGCTTTGTGTCAGAAAGGAGCTGTCATGGTCAACTCTCCAACTGCTGTTGCTCGCCAGAGTGACATTGTTTTTACAATTGTTGGGTGAGTTCGTATTTTTGTACTGAAACTGCAGACTGTTTCTTTTAACCTGACATACAAGTCCTTTGCATATTCAGGAAGCTTGTGCAATTTTTAATAGATCATTAACATGAGTATGTCAACTTCATTTACCTGATAGAGATTTCTGTTTTTCTTACATCAGTTCTTGAACATAGTGACATGGTTTTTCAAGGTGAATGGTCAGTTTGAGAAAAGAAAACTATGAGTGAATTTTGAGGCTAAGAACACCTAACCACATACTTTATTTCATCATTGGAGTGTAACAGGTACCCATCAGATGTACGAGAGGTAATATTGGGAGAGAAGGGTGTTGTGCAAGGTCTTCAACCTGGAGGCATTGTGAGTTCACTAACCCTGACAGGGGAAGGGCTTGGATATGGAATTAGTGGTGCTCTGATCTTGATCCAATGGCTAGTACCAGAAGGTTTTTGAGTCTGTAATCATCGCGACTATCCCAACTGTCAACATCAACTCTACTGTCAACATACCTTGAGCATGCCAGTGAAGCACTGTTTTGAACAATGCATCAATTGTTCAGGTACAGAATGGCTATAAAAGCTTTTAATTGTGCAGTAACATTTTTGGGGTATGTGGGTGCTCAGGTTGTGGATATGTCAACAAGTGACCCTGCTTTGGCTCGAGAAATTTATGCTGTGGCTCAGGAAAGGTAATGTACTTACTTCACATGACATTTGATCACAAGTTCATTTCCCAAGTGAAGCCTTATGTACTGATAACCTGAAACTTCACTGAGGACTATGGACGAAATGTGACTCCAGATGTCAGTTAGGTTAGCTCATTAGTATCGGTGTGCCTCACTTCTACACACAAAATTGTCATATAAAGGCACAAACTGTAGTCACATTTAGCACATTGGAGAGGTTAGTGCCGGGAGGCATATGGAAATGGGAAATTTTCAAAAAATCTGTCGAAAAGGGAAATTAAACTCAAAGAAAGAATGTCACAGCATCCACTCAGCAGTTCAGAGAGTTTATTGGACAAGGATGATCAAGATCTGCTGAGATTAATTTATGGTTAGTCTTTATCACTTAGTGTATAAGTGGAAAAAATCAGAAGGCAAGAGAGAATGAACGACAGTGTGGGAATAATAGGGGGTGTGAATCAGTTGATGCACCTGTGTCTGGTGGAGACAAAGGAGCAAAAGCTGGCACACTAGCCATCATGGCTGGTGGTGGAGAAGACACAGTAAGTGTTTCTTTAAACAAATGCCAACCACATGAGGTGGAACTTTGTAAAGCATACTTGTAAGTGCAGGAAGACCCAAAGACTGTTGTCACTATATGAGTCTCCATTTTAGGGACCAGAACAGGAGATTTCTTTATCCTACATTGGTATAAGAGATGGTGTTGAGAGTAATTCTCAGATAGAAACCTTGATAGGTATGTTTTAGATGTGATGAACAAGAGGTTATTTGCTAGGTGTCAGATGTTCTGATCTATTGTGGCAGGTAAAGGGATTGTTACCCCTTTTTAAATGTATGGGCACCCCAACATATATGGGGCCTGCAGGTTCTGGACAAAGCTGCAAACTTGCCAATCAGGTACCAATGTCTAATCAAGGTTTGCAATATCAGCACAAGTTTGTTTCCATGAGTACTGTCACAAATTAATTTCCTGAGTAGTCCATGTACAATATAATAGTATTTCCACTGCTTCTTTTTCTATGGCCAGTAGACCATTCACATGATTCATGATTTCCCAGTTTATTTTGTATTGTTGGGACAGCCACAGCCCAAAACCTGAAAAGCAAGGCTGCTATCTCAATGTGTATCATAAACATGGTTTCATTGAGATCTACAGCAGACACATAGAGGATTTTAAGACACAAATAGTTCAGAAGATATCCTCTGAATTCTGAATCAAAGCCCTTTTTATCATAATAGTACATTCAGTGCACTTTGATAGTTTGGCATTGACACATAGCATTGTTTACTAGCATCAATGATTGTAAACTCAACTGCGGAATTAATTGTGGATTGCAGATAACAATTGCCTCAACAATGGTAGGGTTGGTGGAGGTATTTCTTCCTTGCTTCTCCTGTCTCGTCCTCAGCCAATGTCGACACAACTCTTAACCTTTTTGTGCTGCACTGTGGATGTATTATTATTGTCTAAACATTCGAGTGACATTCTCTTTTAAGATCTTGTATACAGCACTTAAGAGATGTAAATTGAAGATGGCATGGTGTTGGCCTTTGGGTGGTGGATGGCGGGTACTCAGGGGATGTTATACGCACACAAAGCAGGCCTTGATGTCACTACGTGAGTGCCATTCAAGCCCTTCGCTGTCAAAAATGTCTCTGCTAAATTGAGAAAAGATGCACCAATCCACTACTTGAAAAGCAGATATTGAGTACCACATCTACTCAATTTCACCTACCATGTGAAAATCAACACCATTGGCAAACACACACCTGTTAGAGAAGAAAGCTATGTATGTCAATGTAGACATTTGGGTGTGCGTATGTATGATCCCTCATTGCAGGTAGCAAACCAATTTCTGTACATTTGTGAAAACCAGATGTCACTGGATCCAGAAATGGTCCCATGGGCCTTTGCAGTGAAGGTGAGTATAGATTTCAAAGTAGATGGATTTCCAAGTGGATCATGATCCAGTGACCTTGCTGAAGGAGCCCATAACTTCTGATTCTTTGAATGCATTGTTCTGCAGATATCTGCAAGCAATTGGTGGGGGTGCTGCAGGATCAAAGTCCTTAGAGCTTTATGCTACACGCATTCAAAAACGTGATTTTGCTCCAGGTACTTGAAGTCTTTTTTACTCACAAATTGTAACAAAGATTTTTGGTGGCCTACTATATCATTTTGTGGTTAACAGTTTATCCTATAAATCTCTTCCTCTCTAAGTTCTGCTTTTTCTTGTCTCTCTGTTTTCTTCCTCATTTATTTCTTGGGTTTTTCTATGTCTTGCCTTTTTAGCATGGCTCTTTGTCTGTATTTTTGTTCCTCTTTCTGCTTGGGTTTTTTTGTCTTCTCCTTCTCCTTTTGGTTTTGTGTTAGTATTATGGCAGAATTTTCCCATTACTGCTGGTTTTGTGACAGAAACTCAGTCCATTGGTTAAAATTTGACATTGACCTCCACCCCATTCCTGGGAAACTGATGAAGTCAGTAGGAATCTTATGGTAGGCAAGTCAATACCATACAGGTTGCTGTTGTTGAAGGTCCCTGACTATTCACATCACCATCCCACTGTTACTCAAACCACCCCCTCAATTCTGTCTTATGGTCTCCACACCAAATTGTTGTTGTGGAGATGTAGATTTCTCTGCAATTTCAGAGATATGCTAAGGTGTTTCCTAATTTGGTAGGAAAGAAAGAAAACATCCCCAAAAGGAGAAGTTTCTGGAAAAAACTTTTTATCACCAGCATCAACATGCAGGGACTCAGTTTTTCATCAGATGCTCTTATGCAGTTTTTGAAACTAAGGTTTATTTGTACCAGAAAATGAGTAAATGAAAGCAGAGGTCATGACTACACAGATGTGAAACAATTCCCTTGGATATTCACAGAATTAACTCCTTGTTTCTAAGGATTATCACTATGCTGGATGGTGAAATGCAGGGTTCTATGTGCACCATTTTGTGAAGGATTTGGGGATTGCACTACACGAATGCCAGCAGATGGGGATTTCATTGCCAGGCCTTGCCCTTGTTAGTCCACTTCTTTGTTACCAATCCATTGGTGTCATAATATCTGTCTACTGGAGGATTTGTAGTAGAGAGTGGGCTTGCTACTGTTGATTCTACCTCCCAATTGAGATCCTGGGTGAGCCAATCTGGGAGCCTGAATCAGCAGTAGCCTGCCCATCACACTGGCATCAAAGGCAGGGGGTTCATACTAATTGTGGCCTGGATGTCTGAAATGGCCACCCAAACAGATTCTGCATAATTAAGGAGGCGAATTAAAGGGACAAATAAGATGGCCCTGCCTTTAACATAGTTATGACCATGCTGCAGTTTATGATAGGTGTCATCATCCCATGTTTGGGTTTAGTGTCATGGGTTTTTTAGGGTGTTTGTTGTATCTTGTGGTGATGACACAGAATTGGAACTGGCTTTGATGCAGGCACAACAGCTGTATGTGTCTTTGAAGGGATATGGGGAAGGCAATCTGGGAACACAGGCGTTGATTCTAACCCTGGAACGTCTTAATAACCTGACATTGCCCACACGCAACACTGACTAGGTACTGGGAAGTCTTGCACGTGTTTTTTCACATAAATTCCCTTTCAATTTCGCTTATCCCAACAACCACAGATTGTGCCATAGATGCTTACCTGATACTGGACGGTACTAGTGCAGGAAGAAATATATGTTCTGATTGAGGAGCTGTCAAATGTCAAAAGCATTTCAATTATCAGCTTTGAAACTGACATTTGTAGTAGTGGGGATTTCACATACTGGGTGGCTGCTTTAAATTTGCTCCAGTAAAGCATGTGTGCTTACCAACATTTGTGCTTTCAGACACACCTTTTGCTCCACCCATTCACTCTGCACTGCAACTGTGGGACACATTTGTGCACCGTGGCATTGGCAGCACCACCACCACCATGGATTCAATGTGCAACATTTTTTTAGACTGGGTATCCTCAACACCCATGTACACTGGCACTAGGAAAGAAAAGTCAATTTAAAAACTCAAAGTTTCATATAGGGTACTAAATTCTTGAGTCAGAAAAAGCACAGCCATTTTTTAAAAGTATGTATGTTACCTCTTATCAGACTACTTGCAGGTGTGCAAAAATGAAACCAGAAGGGTTTGCTTTTGCCATCACAAGAGCATCCAAAAGGTTTGAACCCATCATCTCCAAGTGACGTTATCTATATCTCCTGTTGCAACTGGATTCAACAAGCTGTACTGTTGGGTGAGCAGCACAGGAATAGAATGTTGTGGGAGACAAAGATGATGATCACCAATGTCATCAACATGGTTTATGTTTTTAATACAAAGATGTTGTATGTGCGTGTTCCTTTTTTTCAATGATAAAACTTCTCACCTGTTAAAACCATCTCATTCAGAAGTTCCAATGACAGGTGAAAATGTTTGCTTGAAAGCTATGCTTCCTTTGCTGACACAAATCCATCTGTGCCTTGCTTAGGGTTTCAAGCAATAGGGGAGTAAAACATATCTGATCAGAAGTTGTAGCAGCCACTTACCAAATCTGATCAGAAAATGTTGCAGAAGATGTTGCAGCTGCATATCATATCTGATCAGAAGATGGTGCAGCTGCATGAAATATCTGATCAAACTCGGGCAGATTTTCTCGTCAAAAGCAGCATCATCATCATCCTCATCGTGGTCGTATCTTCGATGTGATTGGGATTGAGAGTTACGCGCACTGGAAAATAACAACATCGCGAAGGAAAAATCATCGTTGAAGATTCTACGACTTATTCTTACACAGAAGAAGCAAGATAGATCAAATTCTTGCTGTTTGTCGTTGAGCAAGAACTCGTAAAAACATTTAATAAACAAAAAGAAAAAGAAAAAACGAAGTACTCGAAACGATAGCCCGAAGAGTCACACACTATCGCGCAGGTCCTTGGAAGCACAGAAAGTAAGGAGTGCTTGAAGCGAACAAGCAGTTGGGGTAACCGAAGAATCCTTCTGGTTTGTGAGGGGGTCAGATTAGGAGGGTGTCCCTGTTGTAACAAGGTATAAGGGGGCGGACACCTCTCACGCAGACGCGTGATTCCTCCATTCATCAGAAAGTAAAACCAGAAGGATTCATAGTCTGTTCAGGCCATGCCGGATGGTTCATATTGCACTCTGCAACAATGAATCTGGGCAATCAGTATGGGTTTTTTCCTTTCTTTTGGGTTTTCTAGAAATCGATGCATCCAAAACCCCCCATTACTTACATACCACACACACACATACATACATACAAAAATCTCCCTCTCCAATTCTTTCTGGTGCAAACAAAATGGACATGTGAATCCCATATTTTCTTTCACCTCACTACTCACACAATCAAAGATTGTTGGAAATTCAGTACAGTATTCTCTAGGTTGGATTTTTGATACTTGAGCTTTCCTGAAACTTTTTTGGTACAAGACCAAAATATGAATCTATTCATTTTGTGTGTGTTGAATTCCTTTCTTGCTTCCTGCAGCTAGCTGTGTGGAATACGATGCTCAGTTTGATGATCAAGAGAGAAGAGAAAGATGTAGGCTTGCTTTTCTTGTACATATATGTAGTAGTGTTCCAGTGGAAACAGTAGAAACTCTTTGTGATTGTGGTGGGTTGTGGTGTGCAGACTGATGGTGAATGAAGACATAACATGCCCACAACAACAGCTGCTGGACCTCTTGGTGGAAAGGCTTTGCCACCCATACCTAATCTTCACCGTGTCTCTTCCAGAAATTCACCATTCAAGCTCAGTGTCAATAAGCAGGGGCTTCTTTGGATCATTGGATTCGGTAGTTTTTCTCTCCTTCATGTTAACATCAGGTTTTTGTCTTGTACAAGACAAATGAAATCAGGTTTTTTGCTTGTTGGGTCCATGGCCAATGTGTTGAGGTCTGTTTCTTGAGCAAATTGATTTGAGTTCCAATTTGCACTGTAAGAAGCTCTCACACCCAGTGCCAGTTTTGGCTGCATGTTTGTAGCTAAGGTATGCAGGAATTTGAAGCCAAATGAAAATCCTCTTGAATGAAACAGACCAGGCCAACAAACATATGCATGCTTTTGTCATTATGTATCTGTGTTTGGAGCTTCAGTTTTATATCATAACATTTTCCAGTGTGTGATCAATGGTCATATGCTTGCTTGATGCAAGCAAAAATTGGTGTGAATTGAAATCTGCCTTCTAAATCTGTCCCAAAAAACATCTCAACTACACACCATTTGTGTTGCAGATAAACTCATGTAGCAGATCCAAACCAAATGACAAACAACTAGATGCAAAAACATATGGGTAAGCCTGGATCTATCCATGAAGCTTTGGTGAAGCTTCTGATTAACATTTGCTGATAGAAATTCATGCAACAAAGCTTGAAACCCTGTGTCAGATCAACAACACAATATTATTTGCACAGAAAACAACTGTGATGAAAGCCTCCAACTTATATGTTTTCAGAACTTCAAAAAGTTCCAATCCAAAAAACCAAGAGTTTGAGCAACAAGGGACCACCATGATTTTAATGTCTCTTACTATTTTCAACAGTATACATGCTGCACTTTGCTTACCCATATTTGCTCTTGCAGGCAAAATACAAAGGAAAATAATTTGAGAATTCATCAACTTTGATGAAGGAATTAGGATCTCTAACATGGACGGATTATCAACTACAAAAGGAGCTAGAATTCTGTGTGAAGGATCATTACATCATGGGTTCAAGAGGAGAGTCTGATCAAGGGAGTGTGACCTTGTGCCCTTTGATGTGAAATAAGGTCAGAGTGCTCTTAGCCTTTGTTTGTGCGACTAGAGACTTTTTCATGCATGCTGCTTTAAAAGAAGTAGGCATGTTTTTTATGGATGTCTATTTAACACAAGATGTTTCATTCACAACTTTTTCATCAATTCACGTGAGCCCTCTCAAACAATTTCTCTAAAGTTGATTTTTTTAATAAATTTTGCTTTTAAAATTTAGTTTTGTAACCTCAAAGTTGTAATTTTTGTCACAGGACTAATTTTGGTCTTTTGCATATTTTATTGCTAAGATTCATTACAAGATTCATAATACACAGCTTATGACTATTGTCAATTTGAAGAGAAGCACCCATCTAGTTAAAAGTATCAACATGAAACCATTGTGCATTTGAATCATTTATATCTTTGGTATATCATGATATAAGTGTTTTAAACCATCGCTAAATTCCCAAAGCTTTGTGACTTTCTCTTTTTCGTTTGTTATAATACATTAACCTAGAAAGCATCAATGGAAACTGTGTGCATTATTTGACAACAAATATTTCACATTTAATCAAACTTATAATTGACAATGTGATGTCATTATGAAGTTTGAATGTTATTCCTACTGAAAATCTTGAATGGCAACTAGTGGGGTATGCCTTTCAAAACCCATCATTTGTATTTGAAAGCTCCCACCACCCTCTATTATCTAGACATTAATAGCTATTGTAATTTAATTCAATTAGATGGGTGTGCTTATCACATTTTTTTTTTTAACAATCAATCGTTTTGATTGACCCATCACATAAAACTTGAAACTATTGAAATCTACCCAAATAAAAAAATTATATTATGATCAACACATCTCAAAAACAAAAACCCTCTAAACTTTGGAGCCCTCACCTATTATAAACATTTCTATTATGATAGTAACAAGTCACTAAAAGTAAACTCTCCTTTACGAAATCTTTTGAACATGTATGACAAGTAGAAAAGACCAACTTAAAAAACTTGGTCCTTTTCACATGTGAAAGAGGCACATAATTCTCCAAAACATATGTTTCCATTCTTGAATGAATATGCTTCATGAATCATGATGATTTGAAGTTCCTCAACCATGGTTCCCTAGTGGTACATTCAAAGAGAATTTTGCAAATATTATCCATAGAAATTTTAGAAGGCATTACCATGAACTCCCAAATTGAACATGCCCTATTAAAATCCATACCTCCTTGCCTTGAAGGCACAACCCATGAAGCTACTTAATAAAATTGACTAGATTGAATCATGTGCACTAAAACAATGGAAGAGAAGATCATTTTTTTTTTCCCATTCAATATTTGCACCATGAAAAAGCCTTGTCAATTATGTTGATACTAGATAACACCACGCAATTTTTGGTAGAAGTTGCACCAAATTTCATATATTTGTCAATGTTAACATTCTTTTCCACATTAGAAACATTAACATCAACAACTTCGAAATGTTCCTTTCTTGCATCCTTGAACCAATATCTTATCATCTCAACAAAAGTATGCAAAATTTGACCTTTCAAAATTTTGCAAGGAACCACATGACTAATAAGAGCCTTCACCAAATCATTCCAACCCAGTTGATGTTTCGCTACTTGATTAAAAGCAAGACGACTAGAAATGTGCAATCTACAAACTATTTGCAAATGTAAGTGACACAATGATCCTCCTAGTTTGTTCCAAAGCACACAACCTAGATGTACATGATGATTTTTTAAATTCCTCCACTAAAAAGAAACATTGTGGATCATATTTGAACCTCCCACTCCAATTGTGATAGAAGCTTTAATGTACTTTTCTTTTTTTATGAAGGCATTCCTTGCCTTTTTGCTTAGCATTTGCTTTCATGGAATGAGCCATCTTCTAGACACACGTAATGTGAAAAACCAAAGCTAGATGGTATGTGGCAAGATTGTATGGGGCTAAGTCAAAGTCAAACATTAGTTCACTCTTGCATGTGTTGCATATGCATTCTTGTTGAAGGACAAAAATCCACACACCCCTTCTTAGTGGTGCATTATTGCAAAAGGGAAAAATAAATCCCCACATCCCCCCCCCCTCCCCTCCCCTCCCCTCCCCCAAGGAAAAAAGATGAACCATGTGGGGTGCACATTCAACCATTCCATTGGCTACATTCAAATTTTATTCCTAAAATTATTTGCCATCATTTTTGGCTTAAACTATTAACCTTTGCAAAGAACTAGGGTACCTATTATATGTTCATCAAATTATTGCATTTGTGAATGCTTGGAAAAATATTCTTTTATTGACAAAATCTAAAACATTGAAAGTTTCAACATATTATTAAAATATGCAATTCAAGGATGAATTTTTATATCATGATCATACATTCATGATGACCTTTGTGGACCTCAAGTTTTAAGCTAGGCATGACACATGCACAAGGAATCATTTTGAATTTAATTCGGCCATGAGATCTCAAAATCATTGTATGGAAATACAATAAGGTGTTCGTTTGGTCTTGAGATATTTTTGTATGATAATATGTATCCTTTAATAATCATGTCCCGCATGGATTTTCCTAACACTTTCCATGTTTTTGCATCTTCTTGTTTTTTAAAAATTTCCCATGGATCTTAACATCAACTTCCCACATTTTAATTCATTTTAATTTGATGTTAATGGATAGGTTGAGAAAGATGTTTTTTTTTTAGTTTCATGCAATTAATTGAAATGTGTTAAAAGTAACAATGAATTGTTTAGGTAACATCGTATCATTTAAAAAATCCTAGACCTCAAATTTGCATTCAAGTTTTCAAAAAGACCTTTTGTCAAGTTACTTCTGTTGAAGTTCAATTTTTAAAAATCTTGTGACTCAAAAATTGATTAAAAAAATCTATGAATTATTTTTTAATCATCAATAAAAAGAAGGTTAAATCTACACCATTTGTTAGGCACTTGACCACTTAATAATTGATAAAAATGGAATAATATCATGCAAATTCATTTTTCATAATTAAACATCTATTCTTAGGCAAAAAATAATAGGATAATTACTAGGGTTATGGTCTTATACCTAATCTAGCCCAATTCTAAACCTTTCTTTTTTGTTTGTCAATTTTTGTTACCCTTGATTTCACAACTTCCTTATTCTCAATTTATTTTTTTAATTGTGAAAATGTATCATATATGTAAAGGTGTTCTGAATGTTTATGTTGATGGAAACATATTGAGTGTATTGAGAGCTCATGAACCAATGATCAATGCCAAAACCCAACATCCGTGACTAAATCAATTTGCAACTATATTCTAGTGATGATGATTCATCAAAATCAATTTACATGTAGGATGATTATAAGGCCCCGTAATATTTTATCCTACCAAATTTTAACCCATAATTTATTTAACCCATTCCCAAGTAAAGAGGCACAAAAGGTGTCTTTTTGGATCTTTGTCTTTATATAAAAACAAATTCAACACCATAATCACAAGCAAAATTTCAATACCTTTTTCCACCAATTTACATCCCACTTCTTTTCAATTGAAAAAAATCTTAATCCAATCTTTGAATTGAATTTAGTTAAATTAAAATTCAATTGAATTTTAATTTCAATCAATGTATTTGAATTGAATTAAATTAAATTCTAATCCAATTCAATTCAATTTGAATTTCACATTCAATTCAAGGTGCATGCAATTTCATTCAATATTTGTGTTTGAATGGAACTAAAAATCAATTCATTTTTTCCATCGATTGATTAATTGATCATTACTAGTAATGTGCAATAGTGTGGAACCCAAGTAATTAAAAATTTAGTCATGTGCACCTTCTTGTTATGCATAGTTAGCTACTCTTCATCACCATGATTCAAGTACATGTTGAAGCTATATCAAATTGACAACATGTCATATTGACCCCTTATCTAATTAACACATTTATTTTTTTAATAACTACTAGTATAGCTTGTGCCACCAGCCCAAATGTGAATGTGACTATGTAATTGTTCCAAGTGTGAATAGGACCTTGACAATAGAACCCAATTATAACTTAATTTTATCGTTAATGACAAAAACTACTCAATTCGATATTTCCCACACCTTAGGTTTGAAAATCATGGAATTGCCAACACCATTAAATCCTATTCATTGAATTTTTTCCAACAATACCAATGGCCAAATTCCCCTATAATTTTTAGTTTTGATTTAAATTTATTTTTAATGAATAATATGTTCAATATCTAATAACTTCTATAATGTAGGTCAAAAATTTATGAAACCAATTAGTACACATCTACTCCAATGGTACCAAGAACATGGCAAGAGGCACCATGATTTGGGAGATTTCATCATGACAAACATAAAAAAACAAACAACCTTCCTTCATAAATAGATAACATGAAGGTTTAATTGATATTTAAATTAATTTTAATTTAAAAACTGAAAACCTAAAAACCTATGAAATTGATTTATGATTATGTATCTCACAAATGAAATTATAATATCCATTTATAATTATGTATTTCACATGTGAAATTAATTTCATTACAAAATTGAAAATATTTCATTTAATCGAAAAAAATTTTAAAAATTATAATTCAAATCAAAATATGTAAAACTAATGTAATGTATTTGCATTTGCAAATTGATGATTTTTTAAATCAATAGCCAAATTTAAATTAGAATGAGTACATATTTTAAATTGTTGTTATTCGTACATTTGACATTCAATGATTTTAAATTCAACATAATTCCAATGAAAATAATAATTGGACCTAGCTTAAGTGAATCAAGAATAGGGTGAATTAATGATCATCATGAGAACAATTTAGAACATCGTCCATTTGAAATGAGATAATTCGACAAAAGGGAAAAAAGAAGGATTAATGACCACAATGTTTTAGACAAAATGCATAATTATTAATCATAAATTGATTTCATAATTTCATAGGTGCAGACTTTCAGTGTTCTAGATGGGAGTCAATTACAATGACTTTCATGAGTGATCTTGGGGGTTCCAATTTCTTGGTCTCATGATTTGTCTTTTCTACCTTTTCTTGCCATAAAAAGCTATAGAGAATTTGGTTTTTTTGTGAGAAAGAAATGTTGCAAAAGGATGTTTGGATCTTTTTTTTTTCCTTCACCTTTGCAAAATCGTGGAGACTTTGTGGTGGACATCTAAAGACATAATTATAAGAAATGATTGTGAAATGACTATGAGTTTCATGAACTTTTATGAGGAAAACTATGGAATGCTTTTGTTGAAGTTTTTTTTCTCTTAGTATCTATGCTACCTTAATAAAAAAAAGTTATAGTATTGTGTCCAATTTTAGGAAAAAAAAAAAAAAAAAAACCACAATTTTTAAAATGAGATTAGTCATTTTAATAAATGGGGATTAATCTCTAAAGTTTGTAAGAGATTTTTGTTTCAATTTGATGTTCTTGAACCATCAACAAGCTTGATAATTCAATATATGTTAATAACCTTGTGTGTTTGGAGATCTTTGTAATAAAAACATGCTTCCTTCCATGTAATAGTTACGATATAGTGTTTATGGCAATTGTAAAAAATGTGGGCAAATGATATTTTGTATGCATCACAAGCTAGATGTAGCCCAAGATATTGACCTCATTTTACACCAAATTGGTTGAAGAATTCAATGTTTAATGTGCATGAAAAAAATTCATTGTTCTTTGGTCTATTCTTATGTGAGGAACAAACGTAATCATGTTTTGTATTCAAAGAAATGTGCCCTAGATTGTTTTTTCCAGTTTGTAGAATGGAGACATTACAACAACATATGCCTATTGCAAGTTTTCATTGTTTTTTGGTCTATTCTTATGTAAGAAGCAAATGTAATCATGTTTTGTATTCAAGGAGATGTGCCCTAGATTGTTTTTTCTAGTTTGTAGAATGGAGACATTACAACAACATATGCCTATTGCAAGTTTTCAATGTTCTTTGGTCTATTCTTATGTAAGAAGCGAACATAATCATGTTTTGTATTCAAGGAGACGTGTCCTAGGTTGTTTTTTCAAGTTTGTAAAATGGACACATTACAACAACATATGCTTATTGCAAGGCAATATTATGTGGAGGAGTTGTTTAAAATTGTTTAACATTTAAAGAAATGATCTTTTGGGCAACAATTAATTATGTGAAGTTTATCTTTATGTTAGTCATAAAAAGTTGATAAAAAATTACAAGGTTCAAGCATTATGAGTTGCAATGAGTGAATGATGGTTATAATGAAGTCTTTTGTTGATGTGTTTGTTGCAATGGCTATGAAAATTTTCAAAGCACAAGGCAAATAAATCATCTTCGATTTTGTTACACAAGCTTCAAATGTATGGCATTGCACAACAATATTCAAGATCTACACAAAAACTCATGCATGTTTTGGAAAATGTTTTTTCCCACATCAACATTACTTGTACACATTGAAGATGTTTACAATTGAATTCAAGGCAAATGGGAACCCTTTTCAAGCTAGAAGTGATATGTTTGTGTTGAAGGTAGATTTTATTGAAACCCATATTTAGCAATATTTTACCAAAACCGATTTTTCCTTATCAAATTTTCCTTATGGAATTTCTTTTATTGAATTTACTCCATCAAAACCTTTTTTACCGAAATTAATTTGTATTGTCGATTTACACAATGTATATGATCAATTTTTTTGGGATTGGGTTAATTGCTTGTTCCACCATTTCTAACTTTTTTTTGGAGGTATTTAAGGTTCTGTCCCTTTGTGGACTAAAAAAAGATTATTATTTTGAAGTAAAATTATTTTTTCCTACTATACTTTTGTACATAAAATTATATGTGTAGTTTTTTCCTCATATGTTTGCAGTATTCTGATTTTCTATGTGCAACTATTCTTCCTTACATGTTTGCTTCAAGTTTGTTTATGTAAAAAGGTTATGAGGCTGCCTTATTGAGATCAGATAATCCCATTTGTGTTGAAGCTTTTTGTTTACCTAAGTAAATTAATAAGCTTTTTCTTTTGTTCCCTTATTTTATTTCTTTCAAAACTTGGTAGTTCACCAGGTGGCCTTAACATTTGGCAACCATACCACGGATATTGAATGTATAATTTCTAGTTCATTATCATTCCTATTTAGACAAATACTGGTTAGAATTATTTGATTCTACCAAAACAAATTACAGATTAATTGTTATTGTTTGACAATTTTTTTTAAAATCAAAATAATGCATAGATTATAAATTTTTTATAGTTAATTACAGTATACCAATAGTGTTGACAAGAAGTATGAAGAAAATAATTGAGCAAGTTTTGTAAGAAAATGTTAAAGTAGGCCAAGTAAGTAATTTGGAATTATTATAATAGCCCAAGATCAACCCATAGGAGGTTGTGGCCTTTCATAATGGGGAGCAAAACTAATTGGAGGTTGTTATTGAAAATACCAAACTTGAAACTATATGACCTACTAAAATCATCCATTGGAATTGTAATGCATTAAAATTGAACTAGAAACTCCATGAGAACTGATTTGTGACCCTATCAAAAAAAAAAACCTTTTGGTATCATGAAATCGTTGTGACAAGTCCACATGCTAGAAAGAATGAAATTGATCGACTCCAAATGTGAATTGATGAATTGCGCCGATTTCAAGGAAGGAACCTTCTAATGAAGTACGAAGTGTAAAATCCTCAAAGATGAACATTTCAAATGAAGAAGAATTCAATTAGGAAATTCCAATAACCTCTGTTTTTAACATTCGTGTTTTTCCTCGTGCGTTTCCAGCTTGTACCTTTTGTCAAAATTCGGGTCACCAAATTGACAATTGTCCTTATCGATTTAGTAATGTTTTGCTTGCTCACACAAGACTAACAAATCATGAACTATGTTGGGTATCATTACCTATTCAAAGTCCAGTTTTGAATATTCAAAATCCAATTTATCCTTTAGCACTACCAAATGTAGCTTGTAGAAAGCCAATTGTTCCACCTATTTCTGTTCCATTTACTGGAAATGTCATGGAGCAAAATTTGGTACGTTTTCCAAAATCAATGTATCCTCATGTTGGACCCTATACACCATATTTTGGTTTCGGTTGTGGGGCGTAAGGGATGTTCCTAAATGTGGCCTCCTATGTTCGATCCTTTAGCTAACCCCATGGCATCACCAAAGCTAGTTTCGAGAATTACACAAGCTAAAATTGTAACAAATTACAGGGAGCCTTCAAATGAGGATGAGGATTATTCTAAAAGAAAACACAACCCCATGATGCCACAAATCATTCCTAACAAAAAATCGTACCATGACTGGAAGGGAAGACCATCCCTAATTGGAAATGCTAATAGACTACATGTTGGTGGACAAATTGTACCTATTAACAATGGTAGTGGTGGCCCTTTTAGCAAAGGCGGTAACGAGCCTTTAAAAGATGGACCTTCCAGGAGGTGGTGCTAACGGTCTTCCATGAAGTGGTGATAACGATCCTTTAGGAATTGTTGGTAACGAACACCCAGGAAACCAAAATTCAAGATCACATGATGCAGGACCAATAGGGCCATGGATAAGGCCTATTTGGAATCCATGGTACCTTTCATGGTATCTTGTTTAAACCCTTATAACACCAAATCCTCCACCAAGTAGGAAATCCTTACCCTACCCCACTTACACTATGGGAACGGATCCTAATGTTCATGTACATGTTTTTTGCAACGTTATTCAAGCCAATGGAGAAAAGAATGATGTTGATATCATCAATCTATTTTGTTTTACACTTCATGATGCCATATCTAAGTGGGGAGAAAATTTTATGAAAGCCCATCTAGTTTGCAGATTTGAAAAGCTAGAAATTGTGTTTTGTAAATGATACTGAAAAGTACAAACAAATGAACAAGTGTGTTCATGGCATTACGAGTGATAAAACAAGGTGGAGATGAAAAGGTTGAAGTATATTATGAACATATACTCAAACTAGCAAATTACTTTCAACTTCAAGTAGATGACAATTTGCTAACCAATTTCTTTTGAAGAGGTTTACAACCATATTTTTAGATAGCTGCAGTGGAGATGAAGTGGGACACCTTGTTTGAACACAAGGAAATTGTAGTCATTTGTGAAAAAAAATATGGCAGATGCCAATGAATACCAAAAATTGCTATAACCATCAACAAAGTAGGATAATGTTAATGAAGGAAGGAGAATAGATGTGATATGTGGTCAATGCAATAAACTAGGACATTCCAAGGAGCGTTGCCATTGGAATCCAAACAACCCAAACAACAAACTAAAGGACGAAAAAGAGGTAGCAGTAAATGGAGTTTTTGCACAACCTAATGGTACATGAAATAAATCCGATAACAAAGGAGGTCACGAAAAAATGAACAAATCTAATTCCATCATTTACCACCGTGCTTCATCTGCAATTTTGTTGAACCTAAAATTTATGACTATCCTCATAAGGACGCAGCTTAGGCCATGTTTAGGGAAAAGGTAGTGGTGGCTATACCCAATAAATATGATGTTGTTATCAACATGGTTTTGACAATAACCACCCATAATCAAATTCCCAAAAAATGTGGTATTCAAGGAGAAAGAACCTTTCAAGAACAGGAGTTTAGCCAATTGGCAAGAAGAAGAAAAGCTTCAATGTTTGCTTGAAAAAACCAATTAAGGACAACAAAAAGAGCTACCTAGAATTGATATACAAACTTTGGTCAAAGCCAATCTCACCAAGAATTTCATTTTAGATACCAAAAACCAATCTACTAAACCTACTGGTTTTATCATATCTACCGATGCTATTGGTTTTATTGCCTCTACCAAAAATACTAATGCCAATGGATTTACCGAAAATACCAAACTGATTAAATTTTTTTCAATTTTGGAAGATATCACCCAACACTTATTAAAAAGTAAACATACCCTTACTTTGGGCCAACTCTTCAAGATCGCTTCAGATTTAAGACAATATGTTGTTACCAAGCTTGTCCTTAGAATAAGAACTATCACCACGTCAAGACCTAATTTGGTTATCGCTTTAGTGGCAATTGATCCTCATATGGATGTGATACAAGTTCAAGTGGGCAAGAATATGGTTGAGGATGTCCTACTAGATGGAAGATCCAGAGTGAACATCATGACAAAGGAACTATGGAATGGGTTAGGGTTTTCCAATCCTAAACCAACATCAAACACACTTGGGATGGCGGATCAAACCATCACCAAACCCATTGGATTGATCGAAGACTTCAAAATCCACATTCATGGGATTTCTTACATCGCAACGTTCATAGTAATGAAGAAAATTTCATCTATGAAGTCATTCTCACATAGTTTGGTTGTCCGCTTATTTTGGTAAGTGATCAAGGCACTCACTTTATCAATGACGTGATTTAGATTCTTACAAACCATTTTTTGTTACAACATACGACCTTGACCACTTTTTACTTGCAAGGTAATGGACATACATAATCCACCAACAAAGTCATTGGTTCATTGCTCATTAAGCTAGTAAATGAGAATCGCACAAATTGGGATGAACACTTACACATGCTTTTGTATGTTTATTGCACAACATTCAAGGTAACCACTAGACACACATTGTTTCAGCTGGTTTATGGCCTTTACCCTTTGATGCCAATAGAATATTTGTTGCCCATGAGTAATTCACATCCTGATTGAAATTTCAATCCTACCCATATTCGAACCAGTCACATGGCAAAATTGGAGCACTTGGATAAAACTAGTTAGGAAACAATAAATTGGATAGGTACAAGGCAATGGAACACAACGTTATGGGCTCAACAAAACCACAAAATTAAGATTTTCTCTATGGGGGACACGGTTCTTTGGTTTCCAAAGGGTAGAAAGAAACACACTAAACAAATTCAAAAAATGGTGGTTTGGCCCATTTAAAATACAATATTATCTCTCCAACAATATTGTACTACTTGTTAACATCGACAATTTTGAACCAAATCCCATTTCGATGAACATCAACAAGCTTAAACCTTATTGATATTTGAGACAATCTCCTAAAGGATTGGAAGCTACCATTGAAGGGGGAGGAGAACACAAGGAGGACTTAGAGAACAAAAAGGACTTATAACACAAGGAGGATTCAAGAGAAGATTTTAAGATGATTCTATGGAAAATCAAACTAAACCAAAAACCATAGTCAACTGAAAAAATCTGGTTCTTAACATTGGAAAACTAGTATTTAGAACTATTAAACTGAAAAGGATTTTCAATTTAATAAATTTCGATAAAGACCAATTAAAAAGTTGGAATTCCACCAAAAGACAAACTTTCAATGAAGAAGTTGGAAATTTCAATTCAACAATAAATTCCAACTTAGAATCAGCCAGGAACAATTCCGGTTTAGAATACTCAACAAAAAATTCCACATTATAATCGGTTGGGGTAGATTCTAAACTTTTTGATTTGGAATTGGCATGGGTTGATTTCGATATGGAATCCGCACAACAAGATTTCATCCTAGAATTGTTAGTGGCAAATTCTAGAATCAAAGTAATCATGATTGATTGTGTTTTCATCCAAACTGATGAAATGACTTTGGGAGGACAAGGGTTCATTCGTACTTCCAATACAGTTTTTGTAATTGGTGTCAAGTTTAAGCACTCGAACTTTGGTATAAAATAAAAAATTATTCATTTAGTTTTTCCTCTTTTTATAATGTTGTTATGTTGCAAAAATTCATATTGATTTCTTATTAGTGAAGATGAGGATAAACATTAGGAAGGAGATGATAGAAAAGATGAAGAGAAGTGAAAGTTTATAATAAGAATTGGGTGGAAGTTAGGCTACATTGGAATTTGAGTGTGAGGACAAAAAGAAAAAAAATTGGTAGTAATTCTTTCCAATAAAGGAAATATCATTTTTTCGGAGATGGAGAAATTCCAATGGTGGATTACCAAAAGAGATGTAGAATGGGCTCAATACATTGATGTTTGTTGGGCTTGCAGTTGAGTCCAATTTGGCCACCAGTGAAGGGGTTCCTACAAGCCATCACCCATTTCAATCAGGAAGCTATAAAATCAATTGTGAAGGGAGTTTTAGTTTTCATAACCGAAACTTGGATGGCCAAGATGTTCAACCTACCAAAAAATAGGCATAATAAATTACCATCCAAGCCGACCAAGGAAAAGGAAAAAGAAAAGGAAGCAATCATTTATCGAAAAATCATTTCACTAGAAGTACTGGTCAACCGAGAAGGGTGGAAGGTTTCCCTTTTCAAAGGCATGTATGCAGTCAAATTACTGGCATTAATCCAAGTAATATAATTAAAGGGCAATTAACTCACCTACATGGTAAGGAAATTGATGAGCTTTGTGATGTTGGCCATGTAAGGGGTGAAGGTGAAGTAGTCTGCAATAGTTTTCAATAACCTCTATAGCAGGTTGCAAGATCTATCTACACCAGCAAAAACCCAATGTAAGTAGGGACAACATTGAATTCGGAACTACCTAAGTGATGGACATCCTAGCACTCATCCTACCAAAATTAGACAAAGAGGAAAAAGGTGTTGCTAGACCAATATTGGAAGCTTAGGTTGCAAGAAGCAACAAAGTTTTGGGAGCACATTTCTAGCATGCACCCATTGAGTTCAATGAAGAGATGGAGGACGTTGAGGAAATCAATGGATGAATACCCAACCGAAAACCTCAAGGCAACTGGAAATCTCACCCACATTGCTATTCGCATTGAAATATTGGAATTTAGGCCAACTTTGTCCCCATAATCTTATACCGTCACTAAGGAAGCGCACTTTGACGAAATGATTGTTAGAATCATCAAGTCCATGGAAGAAAGGCAAAATGTGGAGTCCAAATTTAGTTCAAATTAAATAACTTCAGTGTAAAACCTCAATCAAAATTGCATCCAATGCATGCAGGTATTAAAACCCTTGTAAATATCTCTAGCTAATTACACCAACACTTGGAGGGAAAGGTAGTTATAATAGGGAAAATATCGAAACTGGATACTCCATTGGAATATTTTTTTGGTGGAAACATTACACATAGTTCAGGTGAAGCAGTTTAAGATTGTCACCCCCCTAATACCTCATTTTTGGTATGGGGTGAGCTTTATCCTTCACCTACTAGAAATAAAAAATGTCATAACTCCTTTGGTTCTATCTTCACTAAGGACTTTGAAGGACCATTTACTTTGGTTGGGAGAGTTTGCCTAAATGATGGGCAACATTTCACCAACTTTTTAGTTGGCCACAATTGAAAAGGATATTGTAGAGGAAACACTACAAAAGAACTTGTAGGAGGTAGCAGACTTGAAAGGCTATTGCTATAGTTGCAAAAAACCAACTAGTAGAAAGCTCTCACCTTATGACATTTGCAAATTGAATTGCAGATTTTGGAAGGCATGAGGAAGAAGGTTCAAGAGTTGGAAACCGAAAATTCTAATTACTAGAATGAACTATTAAATTTCCGAAAACACCTTATTAAAATTAGTAAGACATCAGGCTCCATCAACTTTGAAAGGGCTAAACTCAAGTAGGCCTTAGAGCATGAGCAAGCCAACCAAAAGGTGGTGGAGCAAATTTTAATACTTATCGAAAAATTATTTGTTTTAGCAAAATGATGAGTAGAGTGGCTAGAGGGCCAAAATGAGTTACTTACCGAAATGGCATAGAAGTAGCAATTGGAGCTGCATCAATTAGCCTAAAACATTTGATTGTTTGCGACAAAATTTGGAGGAGGTATGACAAAATTTTGAAGTTATTCAAGAGGAGTTGGATTCCTTAGCGAATGAGATGAAGGTGTTGAGGCAAAGGGCAGAATTCACATACCTCTACCACCACCGGATGGGGGAATGTGACAACTTAAAGATGGAACATGCATTTATGAAGACAAAACTTTTGATTTATTATAAAAATAGCAAAATGAGTCAAATCGAACAATGGTAGTTGCATAAGGAACAAGTCGATGAAATTATTCGGGAGGCATTTGAGTCCTATTGGAAAGATGAGGAGTTGTACTAGTTGCACTTGGAAACCTACCAACAACTAATGTCACTTTTCAATTCCGATAAAACACAAACTCATTCCAGACTTGCATTTGAATCTAGTAGGCATGGAAGTGAGGAACAAAATGAAGATGGGAAGATGGAGGTGGATTTAGTTGTCGCACCAAAATCACGACCTACCAAACAGAAACTAACTTTCGGTACTTGGATTTTATCTAGTGTTGCAGGTGGTTCTAGAGAAGCCAAAGGTGTTGCACTTGTTCCAACCTTTGTGCTTGTAGAAGTTATAACCTTTTCTAGTGGAGTAGCCAATTAGATGTTTTTTGGCATGATTGTTAAGGATGAGCATGCAAATCTAATGGTTGAATTTGGTATGGAGGGAGGACTTCGATTATGGTATAATCGAAAACAACTATTATCCTTACTACCATTACACCAAGTATTGTTGTTACAATAGAAAATTTAGGGGTACATGTTAAGGTAGAGGAAATAAAGGCTATAACTATGGAATAGTAGTGTAAAAAATGTAATTATGAGGATGTAATAGAGAATAATTACAAGTGTGAGAGTCCAAATAGTCCCCTTATTCGTGCTTTCACTCAAGGAAAGGGGGATATAGGATGAAAACCCTGCAGAGGAAGGGGATCATTTTTTTTTGTACTAAGGTGATTTGTAAATAAAACATTGGGGAAGGAGGTTGTGGGAATGTTGTGTAGAGTAAGAAGGAATCATTGCATGTTTGTCATAACTTGATCATGTTTTAACTTAGTTTTAGTTAATTTTGATGGGAGCCAAAAAAGGAGAAGAAAATTAGTTAATAAGAACTACACATTAGAACTAAATACGAAGATGAGGTTGTAAGGCAGGCATGGTGTGGAATTAATAGTGATAGCTAATGGAATTAAAACTTGAATTCATAAGCATTGTTGAAGAATCCATATAATAGATCCTTGGTAAAATTGCTAAAGGAAGAGAAAATGAACCCCTTAAAGTTTAAGTAGATAAATATACTTCATAATTCAAGGTGTAATATTCTGCTTAACAAAAGGTTTCAAAAATTTCAAGTTCAATAGCAATGTGTTTTTTTTGAACCATCAATTAGTATATTTGCACCTTCATTTCTTCAAGACGATGATGATTGCACACATCTTAACTTGACATATTAAATACAACATAGACTAATTCACGAGCATGTGTAACCTAAAAAAAATGCAAAGTTTCATAGTCATGTAATGAGAGAGGAATGCCCAATGCACCTCTTTAATGTCTTAGTGAAAATTTTGTGAAATTCAAAGGCTTTCGAACTCCTATGGGAATAGTAGAGCCAACAAAGTTGTTGGTTATAAGTTATAACATAAATATGTTGTCCACCTATGAATAATGACAAAATCCTAAGCAATCCAAAGAGAGATCTATTTAGATATTTTTACAAACATTATCCACCTTTCTTTCTTCTTGTCATCTAAAGATGAGTTGCACAATTAGTTGGGCACTAATTTGGTTGTTATTGGAATTTGTAACATCTATCAATTCTTCAACACATTTAACACCATTCAACCATGAAAATTAGCATGACATTGTTGATTAGAAGGTGGGTTTTGTAGAATGTGATGGATGTGTTTCATGAGCAATTCGATTAACTTTTCAGTTACTCTTATGATTTTCATTGGTAGTGTTAATATGCAATTGAAACATTAATGTGTAATTGAGAATAAGGGCATTACATTAGTGGCCCCCAAAGAGGTTCATTATAGATTAAATGTACCATCCATAGATGAATGAATTTTATGGCATGTTTTCTACTTGTAGTGTGTAGGTTTGGACTTGTTTTTTAAACTAGATCTTTGACGGTTGTACTTTTGGCCTTCTTGCGTTCATGTAAAATCAATTGAACCTAATTTCAAACTTTTATCCTTTATACTTGTTTTATTTCAACTTTTAATGGGGTTTGGGTTATCCTGTAAACTAAACCTAAGAGAATTCGTAAAATGCAATATGCAACCTAATTTTCAAACTTTTACCCAATATGAATTTAGTGATGATGATTCATTAAAATTGATTTAGTAGGATGACATTACATTCCATAAGTTGTCGTTTGCACAACTCCAAACTACAATATGTGAAATTGATTCCCAAGTAAAGAGGAATGGAAAACAATGTTTTTGAATTTGTTTTTCCAACACCATAATCACAAGTATATTTTTAATAGTTTTTGCACCAATTTGCATCCCATTTCTCTCTAGTTGAATATGAATTAAACTAAATTAATGTGAGTAATATTTTATTGAATTAAAATTCGATTCAAGTTACATGCAATGCCATTCAATATTTTCATTTAAATGGAACTTTATTTATTAAAAAAATCCTTTTCTCATCAATTTATTGTTAGTGGTAGTGCATAACAGTGAAACCCAAGTTAAAAATTAAAAATCAATTAATTTTATTTTTGAAATTAAAAGCGTGCAAAAAATATATATAACCAATGTGGTTTTATAATTACACATGTGAAAGTAATTTCATTATGAAATGAGAAAGTCATAGAATCATGTCTAGTGCATAAAATTAGAAATAAACATGTTTATGTTTGCGCGATGACATTGTTATGTAGTCTTAGAGGTGAATGGTAAGACTACTCAATAAAGCTATTGAATCTATATAATTTGTTGCAACAAAAGAAGTTAGATGACTACCAAATTGGCTTGAAATCCTAATTCAACAAAAAAAAATTTGCAAAAAAAATGTAGTCAAAGGATGAAGGTAGGAAATCACAACTGTAGGTTATTTATGTAGAATCTCAAGAAATAAGCCCAAAAATGGTTCACTAAAATAGACTTTGGAAATATGTGAAAATGTTTTAGAATTGTAGAAATCACTCAACTAGTACCATAACAAATAATCTAGGAAGAACATAGAATGTTAAAAAAGGAACAAGCTTCAAACAATAAGGATCAAAGGACTGCATGAGAAGAATGACAAATGCCAAAAAAAGTTTTTGCATATTATCTTTTGTTTCTAACTTAAAAACACAAATCCTCATTCTAAAAACATGAATCATATCCAAAAGGAGTGGTGGTCTTCTCTAGAGGAAAATTAAAAAACTCGCTTATTTTGCAAAAATCCTTTTAAACTCCTTTTCTAAAGTTGATGCCATCCAATTAAAATGAGAGTTCAATTCCTTCTTGTAATAACATATACTTGTGACTTGCATGACTACATTGTTAAACACCAAGTGGGACATTTGTGACCTACATAACTAGAGAATCAATCAAGGCACTTTGCTTTAATTTGATATTTACTTACTATGCCCACTATGTTGTATTGCATTAAGAACAATGAAAAATTCATTTTTATTTTATTTTGTTCGTTCCACAACTTGATCCATGGACAATTTGACAACATGTCAACATAATAGTTTAGTGAGTTTTAAAAATCATTTATGTCGTCAAATAAAAATTAATTAAATAAAATGAATGAAATCCATTTGTAATGTCACCACATCATTGCCACATGCGCAATACTAAGTGAGATGGTTTGATGGACCATTTAGTCATGTAATCATGTGCATCACATTATGCATACAAACCTAGTCGTATAATAATCATAAATGTTATATTTTGGTATTTATAATCATAATTGTTGTATTTTGGCATTATGTTTTTAAAAATGCTCAGCCTCTTGATTTTATTATTATTATTTTCCTGTGATACCCGTCCCAAAAAAGTTTAAATAAAAAATTCATGCAAGTCATTACTTGTTATGATGGATAAAGTGTAGTGTAATGCCCCCGGAGCAGGGCATTCCTGAAATAAGGGCCCACTTCCCAAGGTGGCAGCTGAAGATGGGGCTCTTAATTTCAAGTAGGCCCTGTGACAAGGGCATCCCTGAAATAAGGGCCCACTTCCTGAGGTGGGCAGCCAAAGGGTATGGGCTCTTATTTCAGGTATGCCATGAGCCAAGGGCACTAAACAGGCGTAATAAAGCTAGACCATTGATGTGAAAATCTGAAGGGCCCAGATTGCAAGACAACAACAATCTTGTGTCAAGCAGCCATTTTATTTTTCATTTTTCAAAAATTCGCTCTCGGTACCATTGTAATTGGTAACTCACTATATGCAGTCCGGTCTGGCCCGTGCAGGGTCCCTTAAGGAGCCTTCCAAATACACTGGAGAAATTCAGGGAGGGCTTTACCCCCCTCAGCAATGGGCTTTACCGGATTGGGGCGGAGCTCAGATTGGGGCCGGCCCTGGATAAGGTCCCTCGCGTCGGCCCTTAGGTAAAGCCCGCTGCCCGTCACTTAAAAAAATTAAATTCTTCGGGCATTACGGGAAATGTACATACCCGTACCCGGTATCTATCCGGGGTCCTGGAGGAGCTCAGCGCCCGGACTCCCATTGCAGCTCTCGACGACAAAGCTTGTTTGTTTTTGTTGCTTGGTTTTTCCCGTGCCAAACTGGGTGTTGATTCTTCTTCTTGTTTATGTAGGATGATGATGCTTGTGGTTTGATGATGAGGCATGCCGCCCGGGAAAAGATTTGGCGCAGGAATCAGAGGAAAAGAAGAAAGAGAGGAGGAGAAGGAGGAGGAGGGTTTGGAGAGGTTTTTTCTTTGCTCTGTTTCGGTAACAGAAAGTTGGACGAGGAGGAGGAATCCGAGATGGAGCGGAAAGAGTGAGAAGGCGGGCTCCTGTTGTTCTTTTTGTTGCGTGGATGATGCACTCGGAAGCGAAGAATACAAGAGCCCAGTCGTTTGTTTTTTTGTTTTGGAGATAGGGTTTTTTTGTGTGTGGGAATTCTTGTGGATTATAGGCGGCAGTAGCAGCAAGTAATGGGTAGCACGACGAAGCACAAGTCCGTGAAGCGAAAGCCACCTATGTGCTTGCCGTCGTCGTCAATGGCAGCGGTTTCTGGGGTCCGGGATGTTGGGAAGAAAGTGGTGATTCAGGAACTCGAAGGCGGAGGCGGCCGTATCGCTGTTCCTGCCGCAGGCGGTGATGCCAGTGGCAGTTGCAGCGAGACGGAACCTCGTCGCTGTGGTGCCAGCGACGAGGGCTCAGACTACGACTCCGAGTCTCCGAACCATGCTGCTTTTCAAGGTACTAAGGTCTGTGATGATCTAGGGTTTCAGGGTTTTCACTATTGCATCCAGAACAAGAGACTCTTGTGGTGATCTAGGGTTTCAGGGTTTTCACTATTGCACGAAGAACAAGAGACTTTTGGGATGATCTAGGGTCTCGGGGTTTCACTATTGCATCAAGAACAAGAGACTCTTGTGATGATATAGGGTTTCAGGGTTTTTGCTATTGCATCAAGAACAAAAAACTCTTGTGATGATCTAGGGTTTAAGGGCATTCACTATTGCATGAAGAACACACTGTTGTGATGATCTAGGGTTTTAGGGTTTTCACTATTGCATCAAGAGCAACAGACTCTTGAGGAAAACATTCTCTGCTTCTGTGGTGAGAACCTAATTAGAGTTGAACAGCATGAGAAACAAACTACTACTGACCCCTCTCCTTTCCTCAAGCATACTATTGAACTTGTGGTGTTGTCCTGCTGCACTGTCTTTTTTTCTATGGTTTTTGTTAAACACCAGAGCAGGTAAACTTGCTGCAGGTGCCAAAGAAGATGAGGTGTTACAACATGCAGAGGCTCTTACGATCGAGGAAGTTGTGCGGAGGAGGTCTCGTCGAGTTCGTCAGCTGATGAAGTTATATAAGGCTCAGTATTGGGGTTTGCTAGAAGAAATGAGGTCCAAATACCGACGGTTTTACCTCAGACATGGAAAAAGTGGGTGGCGTGATGATACTGAGAATGGTGAGCAACAAAGAGGAGGAGGAGATGATGGAGAGGCTGCTATGTATGGTAGGGAGAGAGAGGGAGTGTCTCCGTCTGGCACAGAAGGGGGAGGGATGCGGGAGCCACATGCACCTGAAAGGACAGGAAGTGAGACATTGCATTGTGGAGCCCAAGGTTGCTTGGCAAAACCCCTACCATTAAGTATATTTTGCTATGAACATATTCTGCTGGAACCTCGTCAACGCCTGTACAGACCTTGCTCCTTTGTTGTGCGCAGGTATGTTCCATCCCTTTCTCTCTCTGTCTCTCTCTCTTCCTTTCTTTGTTGCCATTTATGTCTGTGTCTTTGTGGTCAGCATCTAAGTCTGGAGCTGTTGTTAGTTGGCACAGGTCTTGCCTTATCGGGCTTGACACTCCACAGGTTTGTGCATTCATCAAACACTTGGCGCACATTCTCTGCATATTTTTCCCTGCAGGGTTGATGACTGCTTTGATCATGAGTGTTGTGACAGGAGTCGTGATATGTGCAGTGGCCAGAATGGTACAGTCACCTGTTCGAAGCCAGTCTTGTGTGCAGTGTCACCTCCATTGTGTGGCATCCATTATCAACAAGCACAGAAACAGGCTGCACGTTCATTGCGCAAGGCTGGGCTAGTATTACCTCCTGGCTTGGCAGCAAAACCCCCACCAAAGCTTCATTATTTCATTGCAGAATATGTTCGGATCATTCAAAGCAAACGCTGTGCACTACGGGCTGCAGCTTTGAGGGCTGCAACATCAAGGTGTGCAAGTATAGAGGACACAGCAGAGAAAAAATCTGTCATAGCTCCCCCTGGCATTGGAGTTGTGCCAAAGCAATCAACGAAACCAGGACCCAGTGGACCTCCCAAGAATTCTGTACTGAAAAAGGACTGAAAAAGGAGAGCACTGTGCAAACTTAGCAAGCCAACTGAGTCTGATGGAGATCACACTCAAATGTATTGTGAAGTTCCTCAGCCCTTGAGGTTGGCATGCTGCACCTGTAGCATCTGAAATAGAGTACATGCTTGCTGGAGACATTCTCTCCCCATTTTTGTTCCATATTTGTGATGATGTTCTTTGCCTTTTGGTTTTCCTTGCCCTCTCATTTCCTTCATCTCCATCACACCTGAGAGGCTCATGGCAGTAGATTGGAGCAAAAGAAGACGAGTTCACCTTTTTTCAGAGTAATCACTTACAGGATGATGATCTAGGAACACTTCTGACTCAACTTCTGACAAGTTTCATTGCAGCAGCTCCATTGCAGCTTCATTGCTGAAACTCAGATCCTACATGATGAAGATCACATCAGATTTCTCAATACTATTTGGGTCAGGAATCTGGCTACTCTTGGCATTGTGTCCATGTATGTATTGGCTCAGGTGTTTGTGGGTGATTGTGCACTCTGATATTGAAGCTTCCAGCTGTAAATCCAGGATGCCAACCCTTTCTGTACTGGTTGTTTGAGTGTCATCTGCGTTGCACAAAGCCATGGGCGTTACTAGATTCTTCTACTTTCAGATCTGTGTACAACAACAGTAGCTCCATGCATCCTTTAATGGAAGAGGTGGCATTTCAGGTGTGATGATCTCTGTGCTTCCTAGCAAGCCAAGCATGGCTGCCTCCAGTTTTATCTTCTTCTTTGATTGTAACCTGGTGTCTCTCTCTTCTGATCCTGATCTGGCTTTTCCATTTCCTGTCAGAACCAAATGTCTTGGTTCCCGGTTGTTCTTCAATGAAGGTCCTCAGATGAGGCAATAAATTTCTCCCTATACTAGTGTTGATGGAACATCTCTCACCTTTTTCACAAGAGGGAAGACAGATGTAGGTAGATCTCCATTGTTGGAGAGCCAAGAAGAAGCTCATGATCGCTGAGAGATGATGTATGTAGACCTGTGTTCTTGGAGAGCCAAGAACCTCAGGATTGCTAAGAGTAGATCTGCATTGTTTGAGAGTCAAGAACCTCATTGTTGCTAAGTGTTGAGGCTACTACTCGAGTCAAAATGTTTGGATGCAACTTTGAAAGGAGCATCAGTTGCACTCCTGCTTGACAAGGAATGTTATACGGAGCATGTTTGTCTGTTGATAATCATTGCATTGTCTGTGGTCCAATGTTGTCCTTCAGTGATATGATCTGGAGTTGATGGTCCACTTTATCTTACTGACATGAGCTTGTAGGCTAGCTCCACAGACTGTGACCAAGGCAATATGACCAAGCGATAAAATAAGAGCCCACATGGCCAACATAAAGTGAACATCTTGATGGTTTGTACAACAGATTTGTGATGTACTAATAGATGTGTTTGTGATCTGAGGTGAGGGATTTCTCACCTTTAGAGCACAGAAACAGTGGCAGCAATGGCAGACTGGTAGATTTTTCTTAACAAAAGAAAAAATGTTTACAAGGAGTGGGGTGGGAGTTGCCTTCCATACTATGAACTATGCAACTAAGCTGACCAATCAAGCCATCAACAACAGATACAGATGATGTGCAGTTAAGAATGAACACCACCAGATCTTGCATAGAGCTTCTGCAGATGGGTCATCACAATATGCTGAGGGATTTTGATTAGGTGCCATGCTGAGGATGTGCAGAGGTTCAAATAGAAAAAGGCTTTTAAGGAAAAAATCAATGAGAGAATTTCTTGCTGCTGCATGTTGATGCTCAAGAAGAAAAATAAAGACTTCACCTTCACCTCTGCTGTCAATGTGATTTCCACACATTGCATATCTGTTGTACTTGATTCTGAGCTTAAATCTATATCTAGTAGCAGCTTTTGTTCTCATGCACATTTCTGTCACATTTATCTGTAAGTGAGCCATCATTGACTTCCACCACATTATTACTGCACACACTCAGTGGGTGGATTTGAAGGGAAGCTGCAATGAAAACAGACCGGAGGAGGTCGATCATGGAGCATGAAGCTTTTCAAATGAGAAGCAGTCACTAAACTACTACTGCATGCAGCAACCAAGGGCATCATCATTTGAAAAGGTAAGTAAGTGAATGAATTTATCCTTTAAACTGTAATGGGCCGTTGAGGCAACAAAAGATTATAGAACTTGTTGGCAAGGAAGAATTGTTGACCATTAGTAGTGATAGTCCCTTTCCAGCCGCACCAGCCTCCATTACGAATGGATTTCAAGTCCTCACCACCCGTGTAGTGAGGATCAAGAATGAGAAACATGATCTCCCCTGTCAGCTCATTGAAATCTACTCCCAATAGAGTGTATGCCAAGACGCCACCACCTACAACAGGTGACAAAAGGACTCACTTCAGAAAAACAAACCTAGGGTTCCTTGAAGTGAACAAGATTTCAAAGGCCAGGTCTTGGAAGGTTGGTCACAGCATCTGGCTAGACTACTGTGCAAGCATAACCTAAAATCATTAAGACCCTTTACAAGCTGAAAACCTACTGTCTGGTTGGTTGCAAAACTGGGTTTTAAGTAGAAGCTTTAGGAAAGCAACAATTGAAATTGCAAAAACAGAAAAACCATGGGATATGATTTGCTGCTGAAGATATGCATGCTGACTTACCAATCATAACTGGAGTACCCTGTGTACGAAAATGCAGAGCCAGCTCCCGGCCTTTACTTGGCATTTCAGCTCCACTGCGCACACTAAGTATTTTAGATGTTACCTGCAACAGTGATATGGAGGAATGATCTGCATTAATAGTAGTAGTATGTTTTCAACTGGCACCCTTGTCATTATTTTGCTAATACTGAAGGTGATTTCAACTGTTCCAAACTTTGCAGGAATCTTCAAAAGTTGGTGGCACTATCCCTCTGTGTTGAGCCAACAAAGCCTCAAAGAAACAACATCAGGGAAAGTGCCTTACTCCAAGTAGTTTATCGAGCACAAAACTTAGCTCAATGGCACCAATCCATTCCTGTGAACCTATGAAAGATGCCTCCTTGTCTCCAATTTCCACAAGACATTCTTGTATTTCTCTGTTATACAAAATGCAACTCTTTTATATAAGGTACACAAGTTCAAATGATCTATTGATATTTGACAAAATCCCATGGTTCAGGGATGCAAAATGAGAGCAGTCAGTCATAAGCAAGACTCTTGTGCACTACTACTACACCAGGGCATAGCAGCAGTAAAACAACAACCACCCACAACAGCAAACGTGAACAGATGGATGCGCATCCCAGGGGCATGAAAAAAACCTGTGTGTTGGGACTGTGATTGATGTGTAATGCTGGAGTCTGAACCAGGAGATAATTGTCTGCAATGAACGATATGCACACCCCCATCCCTGCACAGAGCACCACTGTTCATCAAAAAGCACAAGAAAGTGGCAAAGGAATCAATCAAGGAGAAAACGTTGTGATATTCTGCTGCTCTTGATACCAATGTGATCTATTGCACAGTGGAATTGAGAAAACATGTGATCTGGAACCAATACAGATCCCAATTCCCAGTACACACACAAGATGAAGAACAATTTTCAGAAGAGATGATGAAGGGTTGGTCAACCAACTCAATTCTTTTCTGTAAACAACAAAACGGCAAATGCTCACCAACTTGGGTGGCTGTTAGCATACTGCAACTTCTAAAAGATGATAAAACATGCTTACATTGTCATCAAACCGATCTTGAAGATAATGGTAATACTCATATGAGCCTGCTATTAAGCTCTGGCAGCCTCCAGTGACTGCAAATCTCCAGCAGCAAACAGGTATGTACATCAGCTATTACTCTTAGAAAAAACTACTGTATTTCTTGGCACATGCATGTAGTCTGCTGATGATTAGTACCCAATCATTGATTTCGATGAGCCATAGAAACTTATGTTTTCTCTAGTTACACAACTGTTGCACTCTGAGTGTTTATTGCAGAGTAAGAACACAAAGCCCATGTTGGGCACAGATATAACAGAAGAACACATATCTTTAGCTTTAGCTTAGTTGTTCCAAGTATGAGTATAAGGCATGAATGTTCTTGTAAAACATGCACTAACCTGTAGGAGCTGGCAAACCAATGTGAACATCCAGCAGCCGCTTCCCTCCTACATTGATGGACAATTAAGCATTGTTAGTCCTCTGACAAGAACTCAGGGGCTTTGGTACTTGAAACATCAACTCAGGTATTAAGAGAAAAATTCCAACTGCATCAGAACAGTAGCACTTCCAGTCTAGGGCAGCTTAAAATGCAGAGCTAGACTGTGATCCTTGAAAAGCACAAGGAGTAGACATCATGCTTGCTGGCCTGTTGCAAAGTAAGCCAGAAAATATAATTAGACCTACCTGCAGAGTTATTGCTACTGGATTCAAGGCTTGCCAATGTCAGGGCGTTTGCGACCCGGAGCATGGGACGATCCAATGGCAAACCCAGTCTGTGATGCAATGCCTTTCTGTGTTCCACTGCAAACAATCTAATCTCAAAGTCAAAACTCATTGGCAAACAAAAATCTGTAAGTGGGAGCACATGAGAAAGGCACCTGAAACTGATCATGGGCACATGACACAAAACTCCAAGCAAAGTGTGAGATAATATTTATTCTAGGCTGTCATTTCTAACATTGGAAAAGACTGCTACTGTCGTCTTGTGTTGAACCTGTGCAATGTACTGCAAAATCTTTGCTTTTCTGGTCAAAATGATATGACAGCCTTATTTACCAAGAGCAATTTCACTTTCACCATAGCTGAGGTCATAGATTGTTGTGATGGGACAGCTCAAGGGGCAAAAGTGGAAAGCGCAGACCTGCATGATGAATAAGCACAAGAGAAAGTAAGTAGCTGCAAAACTTGGGTGCATGATTTGAACTCCCATTCTAGTCTTGATTGAACACAAGAGTATTGCCACTATCAGAAAGTTGCAGCTAGTGTTGTTCCAGGACATACCACAAACTGTACAAAAGAAGACAAAAAAAAAAAACTCCATGTTGTATACATTGAGTATATTGCACAATCATAAATGCAGAATTAATACTCTCTCAAAAGACAGAAAACATGACAACAAACTCTTAACCTTGGGGTTATGAGTAGCATTCTTGTTTGCCATCATGCACATGACAGTCAGTTGATCGCAAAGGGCAGGTACAACTAACAAGGTGGCGGCATCTGCTGCAGAGAGGTGATTGGGTGCCAGACACAGCACATCCAAACTCATCCTCAGGAGGTGCAGCTCCACTAAACTCTTGGCTGCAGGACAGGACACACAAATAACATCAGTGTATCTGATGCTGATTGAAGGTAATGACCTGGAGATTCATGCAGGAAAACGTTCGGAATCTAACCAAACCTGTATAGAAAGTATGTCAAGCCGAACTCACCCTTGAAGTTCAAAGTTCTTTTCCTTAGATCACAACAATACAAAGCTTGTCAACCTCACGAATGACATTGCAGAATGCAATCCAGAATCAGCACAAAATCAAGAGGTGGCATATGATGCTGAACCGTAGGGAAAGGCAGACTAATATACCAGGCAGATACTGCATAAAAGGAGAAGAGGATTTGCTACATGATGGTCGAAGCATAAGTATCAGCTTCATTGGCACTGGTATCTGCAAAGACAAATGCTCATCAGTGGAAGCACACATTGCTGTATGTGAAGAGCTACAACATGTGGACTGTGGATGGCCATAAGAAGGCAAGACATTTTCTTAAGGGGCAAACTTTGGGTGTTTACACACTACTTGTAAGCTTTACACCAATTGTCTTTGCAGCATGACTTTTTTTGTGGATTAAAGAGATTCCCATAACAGTAAGACTGAAAACACCCCTGAAACTGCTGTGAGGAACAGATAACACTGAGTTCAAGGTTCTTCTGATTTGGACCTGATTTTCAGCAGGTTGCAAGATGGAACCCTGAAGTGAGCTCAAAGTTGACTCTGAAGGAATTTGCTGGACATCTGCTGCTGCTGCCTTTGTATTTGATTTGTCAGAAGCATGTATCAACACTGTTTCCCCTTGTCTCTCAAACAAAAACACTGCCCGGCTGCTCTTCAAACTGGAGATGATGCTGTCCACAGAACCAATCACTTGCTCCTCGTACTCTATTATCACAAGTTTTGTCATTTGCAGGGGGCTGGGTTTCAGTAAGATGAAAAGGAAAAATGGGTTTCCAGCACAGCCCATTTGCATGTGATCTTCAGCAAAAACTTGGGAAGACAAAAATCCCTCTTTTGAAACACACAGACAGACCATACCAACAACCCTAACTTGTTTTTTCATGGTCTGTGTAATTTGTTGCATTTTTGCAAAAAGCTCAATAAGCTTTGCAACAATCTTCTTCTTCTTCTTCAATCGTCTACTTACCTGCAAGAGTTACAATCGATGGCAAGTAAAGCGGCATGCTCAACTGCAGCTGACATCTCAGCAGACATGTATCTTTCCATGGCCATTCCTGGACAATCTCCTCCTCGAGCAATTGCAGTCTAGAACCATCATACCAGCTATAGCACATAACACTTTCATTTGTGCTCAAAGATTCAACTGCCAATGCAGCGATGACAGTAATCCCATCACTGCCGCTGTTTGCTGCAAGTCCAAGTTCCTGCCGCAATCCAAATGCAAAATCTCCAGCTCTGGTGGCATCATTCTTGGTTGCTGCAGTATCACTGCTGCTGCTCACAACTGCCCCCACAATTTCAAGACCTCTGGGGAGCAAAATTCGCAGATCCTCTGCGCAACATTTTCAAAGCCAAAACAAAGGCAGAGTTGTCAAATCTCAATTCTACATGAAGGAGAAGAAGACAATTGCAATTCCATTTCCATTCTTCAAATCCACCATCATCATCAATCAAATACAAAAAGCCCAGATTGCACATTTTGTAGTTCAGAATTTTGAAGCATCATCATCTTCATCACTATCACCATCATCTTGTTCTTGTTCTCTCAAATCTTAAACCCTAGAGAGACAGAGAAAGCTCATTACTCTTCCTTTTCAAAGAGCATTTTTGTTGGAAGAGATTGTGGGTGGTGAGGTTATTCTTACCAGCTTCTTCCTCGTAGTTTGGCTGCAAAGAAGAAGAAGAACTCCCAGAAAAATGCAGGCAATTCACAAATGCAACAACTGTGATGAGAGGAGGAAGAAGAGCAGCAGCAGCAGCGGCAGCAGTAGGAGAAGGAGGAGGCACGGAGGAGGAGGAGGAGGAGGAGGAGAAGCCTACAATCCAAGCAACTCCAGTTTCTGGCTTCACTTTCAGATTGCTCAAAATACGCAATCTGCTTGCCATTGTCCTCGATCTCAATCCCTCATTTCTGAAACAAAAAAACAAAGCCCAACACAACCCAACAACAAAAAAGCCTTCTGCGATGAGAGAAGAGGAGAAGAAGAAGGAGAAGAAGAAAGGTTGGTTGTTGAGGTGATGGGCATGGGACGGCACGTCTCCTGACGTCACCGCGGCAAGCGGAAGCAACAGCGGAGAAGGTCAGCAGACTCACAGGGAGGAGGTTAGGAGGAGGAGGAGGGGACCACCCATCAACGCCACTGATGGGGGGCAGACGGACGTCGTGGAAGAAGAGGAAATCGACCGTCACGTGCCAACGACACCGCGCAAACCCTAAATCGTGAGCCTCAGCAAGCAAGCAATCAGCGCACATTCTTCCACTTCTTCTACTTCTCTCCTCGCGCGAGTCGCTTGTTTCCCTTCCAGCGATTCCTCCGCGAGCTTTTGCTTCCTTCATATCCATCGCGCTCAACAACAACTATCTCCCGCACCCATCGGTCCACCCATCCACCCAATGCACAAATTCCTTGAGGAGTCGTCCTTCACCCATCCATCTACCCATTTGATGGGAGAGTCGCAAGCGCACATGCATCAGCATCAGTGAAGCAGTAGCAGCTGTGGTGGTGTTGGTGCTTGGTGGGTGGTTTGCAGATTTGTTGTTGTTGTTGTTGTTGTTGTTGCAGCAACAGCAGCAGCAGCAGCAGCAGCAGGAGCTGGAGAGAGCGACAGAGAGAGCGAGAGAGAGACAGAGGGACAGATCTCTGTGCTTGGTCGGTCTGTTTGCAAAACAAAATTGCAAGAGAGTTGTAGCAAAAGCGGAAGGAAGGAAGAAACGACAAGAGGAGGGAGGGAGGGAGGAGGAGGGGACGCAGGCAGAAGGGGATGATGGCTTGGCAGCCGCAGGAGGAAGGCGTGAAAGAGATTTGTGGACTGCTTCATGAGTCCAAGGTACCTAGCAACGATCAAAGCCGCGTCTGGCAGCAGCTACAACGATGCAATCGCTTCCCGGACTTCAACAATTACCTTGCCTTCATCCTCTGTCGAGCTGAGGTCCCAATTCTCACACACCCACTACCCCTTTTCTCTGTCTCTCCCCTCCTCCTGCTATCCCCACAAAACCCAATACCTCTTGTGTACCTTTGATTCTGTGAGGAAGAGAAAAAAGCTCTGAAAGAAAAGCTGTGAAGAAAACTGGTTTGTGATTGTTCTGATCATCTGCAAGCTCTTCAGAGACAGAGAGGAACTATACTTCTGCCTTCCTTTCAATCATGGAGTGTTTTGCTTTGTGTTTGCTTTGTGTCTCTGTGGTTTCTGCCATTGGAATCTAGGTCTTTTCCTGTGGAAGATACATAGATAGGTGCATACATAGATAGATTGCCAAAACCAGGGTTTGGAAATCATTGTGTCATCGTCATGGTCCCAAGATGCCGAAAAGAAGATTGGAAGATGGGTAGCAGGCATTCATGATCTCTTTTTTCTTTCCCCCCTGATTTCCTCTACAACATCATATCCTTCATCATCATCATCATCATATTCTTCTTATTCTTGGTGAGGTTTCAAAGCGTTGTGGTGGGTTGGGTTTTCGAACTGCACTGTTGTTGGTGATGGCTTCTTCTTTTTTCTTCTTTTGTTGGAATGGGTTTTGTTGTTTTTTACCCAGGGGCAATCTTCGGAAGTGCGGCAAGCTGCAGGATTGATGTTGAAGAATAATCTGAAGTCGAGCTATCAATCAATGCCACTTGCATACCAACAGTACATCAAGGCCGAATTGCGGCCTTGTCTAGGTGCTTCTGACAAGCAAGTGCGTGCGACTGTTGCCATTGTTGTCAGTGCCTTGGTGCAGCAAGGCAATGGCCAGGACTGGCCTGAAATCTTCCAGGCATTTGTGCAGTGCCTTGACAGCAATGACTACAACCACATGGAGGGTGCTTTGGATTCCCTTTCTAAGGTAAGGGTGCTCTCTCCATTTCTTCCTTGTAATTGTTTTGTTGGAGATTTTCCTCCTCCTCCTCCTCCTCCTTGAAGTATCATCATGTGGATTCATATCGATCAATCTGCCCATGTATTTCTTGGCATCATCATCATCTTCCCTTCCCAACAGCATGAGTCTCGGCAATCATGGAGATGGGTCTTTGAAGAGAATGTCAGTATGATATAATGGTGGATGCACTGAGAAAGAAAGAAATAAAGAACCACCTTATACAATGGTTTGGTTGCACCCACCAAGGAGGGAAGAAGTCCTCACAAAGGCATGCCTGTACTGTGAGGAATGAAACCCAACCCTACTACGAAGGCACTTTCTGTGGTGATCTGCCTTTCTGCTACATGAGGCTGCCATTGCACAGTGCTTCTGAAGAACTTCATTGTCTCAAATCTTAGTTGCATGTTTTGGTCAAAATCTTGGGCTTATTGTCTTTTGTGGAATAGCGTAATAGAAAAATCTGCAGTGGGGCAGCTGCTGCTGCTGCCAACAAGCTAGCTGCATCATTTCTCAAGCACTGAGAAGGATTGTAAAACCAATCGAGGGGAGATAATAATGAGGAGAGATTTTCAGTTGGTGGGTGGGTTGTTATTCAGTTCCACAAAAGAAACTGAGTCTCTTCACCGTTTTGGCAGATATGTGAGGATAAGCCAGAAGTATTGGACCAAGATGTGTTAGGTCTATCAGAGCGCCCAATCAATGTGTTCCTTCCAAGACTGCTTCAGGTATGTATTGCTTTTTAAAAAACTTTCAGAACAGGTGTACCATTTCCTGTGTTATTGGTATTGTTGCTCAATCTTGATGGGAGGAAGCTTCTGTCTCTTGCAGGCAACAAACAAGTTGTTCGGTATCTGATAAAATTCCTTTGTGACTTGTGTTGTTGTTGCTTCTGGCAGTGATATACCAAAATTCTGAATAATTGGTGCTGCTGTTTGTTGGCTGTGCAGTTTTTTGCCTCGCCACACGCTGCACTGCGGCGACTGGCATTGAGTGCAGTCAATCAGTTCATTGTCCTCTTGCCTCCTGTAAGCTTTTGCTATGTGTACTGCTGCTGCTGCTGTAAACCCAGGGCAATGTGTAACTAAGAGTGCACAAGATGGATGGGGTTATGCACATTTGCTGAACATTTGGTCTGTGTGATGTTGTAAAATGCAGGCCTTGTTTGTGAACATGGATACGTATCTCCAGGGCCTGTTCTCTCTAGCTAATGATCCTGCAGCAGAAGTCCGGAAACTGGTAAATGAGTTTTCACAACAACGAAGCATCTCTCTGTTAGTTATGTTTTTTGTAGTAGCATATATACTATATGGATTGTGCAAGGTGAATTGGGTTTGTACTGTGTTTTTAATTTGAAAGTGCTGTCTGTAGAAGGCGCCCGCCAGTTCCATAGAAGTTTCTAGTAGTGACTGACTGCTGGCTGACTGCTGGTTGGAGTTGTGCAGGTGTGTGCAGGACTTGTACAACTACTAGAAGTTCAGCCCAGTTACTTACAAGTATGCTGTCTCTCTCTCTGTGGGCCCCCAAGTTTTGTTCTCCACACACACAGACAGAAGTTCAATCTCACATGTATGTATGTGCTAGGATCTAGATTCCATTTTCAATCTAGAAAAAGTCTCTCTCTGACAATCCCAGCTGAGGATTTTGCGTGCTGAGGTGACTTCTTCACTTGAAGATAATTTCCACTCTTTAAGAAGAAGAAGAAGAAGGAGAAGAAGGCTCTCTGTTTGAAACTTCTGAGGAATAATGTAATTGTTGTGAGCTATGCATGCTAATGAAGAAAACCCAAAAATGGATTTGGTTGCAGCCACACATGAGGAATGTGATTGAATATATGCTGCAAGCTAATTGTGATCCTGATGAGGATGTTGCACTCGAATCCTGTGAGTTCTGGTAAGTCGTGTTATTGTTGTTGGGATGAAGAAACTAACATGGCTACTACTTATTATAAGATCTTGGTTTGGAAACTGAACTATCAGATTAGTAAAAGGATGTCCTGATGTGCACCCACTGACCCAGCAAATTGTTGCAGGAATCTGAGTTTGGAAGAATTCTTTAACCTTGATATGGGTTATCTTAAATTGTGTGTAGAGGAAGGAAGGTTCTGTAGATTTTGTGAGTAAATATTTTTCTCTTTATAAAATCTAGAGAGAGAGAGAGAGAGAGAGAGAGAGAGAGAGAGAGAGAGAGAGGGTGTTGAGGTTTCTGGCAGACTAGAGATCATCCGAGCAACTTTTTTGTGATTCGTTGGTTTGAGAGTTGTTGGGGAACAGGTCAACGTTTTGTGAAGCACAACTTCCACAAGAACTGCTCAGAGAGTTCTTGCCACGTCTTATAAGTGTAAGTTGTCCATGGTTGTCTTTCAGGAATGCAATCACTAAGTCTGGTGACCTTGGGAGTATTTTTCGGGATTACGGATATTATACATTAGAAGAAGTGCCTGCAATTTTGTCTAACACAAAAAAAATGTTGCCTCTCCTTTCACAGGTACTCTTGAGTAACATGGTGTATGCAGAAGATGATGAAGCTTTGCTTGAAGCTGAGGTAAAGTTCATGACCAGTTCTAATATCACCTCAGGGAAATTTGACAACCTGAATAATTCTCCAAACAGAGAGCAACCCGGTCTGTGAACTTTGATAAGATAGTAGTTGCAGAGAAGATGGGTTTTAGCCCTAGAACTGTAAACTAACCTTTATTGCTGGCAGCAATAGAGGTATTGGATTGTATTAAAGTACTGACTGCCACTAATTGCATGCCCTTGTTTTCATTGCAGGACGATGACAATGCTCCAGATAGGGAACAGGTGCAAACACTGTCCTTTTTCTTTCCTCCACTCTGCTTCACTTCTGCCTTCCCATTTGATCAGTTTGCAGGTGTTGTCTCACACAGGGGAGAGAGAGGGTTTGTTGTTGCAGGATATCAAACCCAGATTTCATCAACCACGCATACACGGTGTTGACGGGCCTGAAGAGGATGAGGTTTGTTGTGATCAGATAGCCATTTTTTCTCTGCAATCTAATATGTGATACAATTCTGTATAATTTTGATTGCACTTTCGTTCTGGGTTGGGATGCTTCTTTTCTTTTGGTGGGTACTGAATGTGGCTCAGAAACTGCAAGGAAAGGTCCCAATTGCTTCCAAAAAGATGCTTGCTTTTTCAGTTTGAAGGCATTTTGAAGTTTAGTTCCAGGGTGGTGACAAATTATGCAGGAAGATGATGACATAATAAATTCCTGGAATTTGCGGAAGTGTAGTGCTGCTGGCCTGGACATTTTGTCAACCGTTTTTGGGGATGAGATTCTCCCGGTCTTGATGCCGCTTGTTCAGGTATTTCTTTTATCTTGTGGTATATGCAACTTTGGATGCTTCTCATTTTTTGAGTCTCGAGATCTTGAGCTGGTCTCCCTTCATAATGCTTGCTCAAGATCCTGTGGTTCACCAACACTGCAGAGTGGAGGAGTGCAATGCAGAGCTGTGTTCATCAGTCAGTCAGTGAGTGTAACAGTGGTGGTGGTTTTGCAGGTCAGGCTATCAACTACTGCAGATGCAGCTTGGAAAGAGCGGGAGGCAGCAGTATTGGCACTCGGTGCAGTTGCTGAGGGATGCATATCGGGTCTTCTTCCGCATCTGTCACGGGTATAACCCCCTCTTTCTTGAATCCATTCCCTAGTTTCAGAACCCTTTGTTCTCTACAGCTTTGTCTTTTGAGCAATCGTGCTTCCGGATGTGCATGATGGTGTCAACTTGGTCAAGTTCCCCAGGAGGAGGAACATTTGATCTTGTGGATACGAAATGGGCTTAAGGAAAGGCTCATGTTTTGCAGATTGTGGCATTTCTTGTCCCCTTGTTGGAGGATAAACGGCCTCTGGTGCGAAGTATCACATGCTGGACACTTTCACGCTACAGCAAGTGGATTGTTCAGGTGAATGACACTCCACTCCTGGGTTTTGCTTCCTGTCATAGTTGATTTGCCTAAAGGCACAACAAAATCAGAGTGGAGGCAGTTTGTGGGCTTTTTTCCCCTTTAGTAACAGAGGTGTGCTCAAAGGCAGTCACATAGTCATGGCAAAAGTTTTCTAGATGATTTAGTGACAAGGTATATATCTTTTATTCTTTCTTTTGTTTGTAGGCGATAGCACAGGCAACAGAGGGACAAGTCCAATTCGATACAGTGTTGACAGGTCTGCTCAGGCGTATTCTCGACAGCAACAAACGTGTACAGGAAGCTGCATGCTCTGCATTTGCAACCCTTGAAGAGGTGAAGACTGAAGACCTCGTTTTGTTTCCTCCTTGATTTGCCATTTTATTGCCATTTGTGCCTGTGAAATTCATGATGTTGTTGTTTGCAATCCTTATGGGTCCAGATTTTACTTAGTGAGAGAGATCATTAGAGCAGCTGCAGTGCTGCTCTTCACAGAAAATCACAGTGACCCGGGGGGGGGGGGGGGCACTCTCCTCTTCTTTTTCCCACTCCTCCCCTCCCTTCCCTAAATCAACCACTTGGGGGGGCCCCCCCCTAGTGTTACCCCCCCTTTATTCTATTG
>Ga0116227_10001273_pt1 | contig 55632 bp, 42 predicted proteins | sample S1TSphgellanicum_FD_89693 | JGI IMG/M metagenome (GOLD analysis project Ga0116227, IMG submission 89693) | Host-associated microbial communities from peat moss isolated from Minnesota, USA - S1T2_Fb - Sphagnum magellanicum MG | ecosystem: Host-associated > Plants > Peat moss > Unclassified... | reverse complement strand
TTCAAATCTTGAAAACTAAACAACGGTGTACTCACAAGCTTTTGCGCCATTTCACGCATTTGAAGTTGGCACTCCATAAGCTGATCGATGGAAAATTTTATGTTTTCCTAATGTACGTGTACTCCTGGGACACAAGAATTTGATGCCCTAGTAGCTTGTGGTGTAATAGTCTCCTCCCCCTTCACCAAGAAGGTGCGTTCTTCTTTCTTGTTAAGATGATTAAAAGATTGTGGCATGATTGTTCGAGCTCCTCTAGCCTTGGTAATAGGACTTAAACCAGATGCAAGTCCATCAGTTTGAATTACTTGCCTAATGGCAGAAACTTTGGGTGCCACATTAGCCTCTTGTGTCGCAAAATAGGAAGGGCGAAAAAAAGTGGCAAATTCTAGTGTGAGACTAAAATTGTGTGCACTGGAAAGAACATATTCCCCAACCATGGCATCGTGTGAGAGGCCATAGAATGACCTAGGAGGTTCCTCTTGTGATCTTGAACCTTGTATAGGTTGGGCATGACTAATTGGTTGTGAAGACTTGCCTTTTAGATTAGCAAGTTGGGGCCTCAATGATTTGACTTCATTTTGCAGAGGTTGAACTTGAGCAGTATGGGCTTGAAGCACCTCCTTTTTAGTATTATGCTCTTTCTTCTTAGAATTCTTATTGGAATTACCTTTGGTGGGGAAAGCATGAATGGAAGGTTGAGGTGCTTTGGTTGTTGGTTGAGGGGCAACAGAAGATGTTGGCAGATTTTGTCGTGGTAATCAGAGTTGCTTCCATTCTGAGAACTTGGCAAAATAAACAGTTTTTTGATGTCCCTCTTTCCCACAATAATCACAAAAGAGATCCTTGAAAGGAATGTTGCACTTACTAGCTTTGTGGGTAAGATTGCCATAGTAGTTGCAAGAAGGTAGGATGGGTGTAGCTAAGTGCACCACTTTAGCCCTTGAAGAAAAATGTGATGATCTAGTTAGCGCAGGTGGTGGAGGTTAAGGCTTTGAATGTGATGGAGGCCTCATAGTACTAGCTTCATAGTGTGCATGAACTAGTTCGAGCTTTTCAGAAATGTTGTACACATCCAACAAAGTGTATGAGTTTCCAAATTTTGTAAAAATTTGTTATAAAACCTACACATGGAGTGTCGAAGTATTTTCCAACAAATGAAGATATCTATGGGTAGTTTCTAAGTCTATGATGCTCTGAGTATGTTCTTTAAGTTTGAGAAGCTTTTTGTAAATCATCTTGAGGGTTTCATCTTTTTGTCGAAAGAAGGTGGTAAGCTGGGGAATTTTTTCAAAACTCTTGACCAAATATTCCAGCCGAAGAATTCAAAAGAATTCCCCACTAGATGAGTAAAAGCTAGTGCATCGATGGTGGGAGGAATGTTTGCAGTAATAACAATGAGTTATTGAAGAGAAAGGTTTATTTAAGTACGCACTGGATCTGGATTATTAGGCACAGTCCCATGATGTGCAATGGCAGCTTGTAGTGTAGCTTGAGAGGCGGTGGTGATGGTTGTGGCATAAGCTGGATTATGGATATGGGTGACGCCCAAAATCCTCACAGAATGTTGCTCATAGACTTTGATTGCCTCATAATGCACATAACAGGTTAATTGTTTGAATGCGAATACCTCGGTGTGATTAGCGCCATATTTGAACTCCAATTCACAAACCACAGTTGATAAAGTTGTTTTAAATTCCTTCAAAGAAATGGTACTTGGCCTTTCGCTAAACTTCTCAATTTTCCCAGAGGAATTGTTGACCTCCATGGTGTATATGGGTGTAGAGGTCATGGTTTGTAGCGAAATATACAGTGATGGTGTGAAAGCTGGTGCGGCTGCAGGCATACCCCACTAATTAACCCTTCCAAATGGACTCTGATGTATCATTGATGTAGTGTAATCTGAACCTAAATTCTTGGTAGGAGTTATACTAGATGATGGTGGCGCTGTAGATGTTTGATGGTAGCGTCGTGAAGATCATCAGCTCAAAGAAATTGGTTCAAATGAATTGTGTTACTTTGTAGCTGATACCTTGGCTTTGACTGAGCAATAGTGCTCTCATCATTCGAGGACATGGTGTTGTCCCATGCCTTAAAATTTTGTAACAATACAGAGCACTAGCTATAAAGTTTTAACACAACGTACGGTTTGAAGAATACGGTGCATCGATGGGGATGAACGGCGGTGGACGGATGTCAGTGGACAGACGTTGGTGGATGGACGTTGGTGGACAGAAGGGGTTAGACGGACGAAACTCGACGAAATCAAACGGAACAAGGACGAACGTGGGACGAAACGGTGATGGACATGGGACGGAATGACAACGGACGTTGGACGGAATGGCAATGGACATTGGATGGAACATGGATGGATGTCGGATGGAACGGTGATGAATGTCGGACGAAATGGTGACGAACGTTGGACGAAATGGTGGAATTGACTGCGACGAAACGGAATAGTGGAATGAATTATGGCATAACGGAACAATATAACAAAATGGATTGCGACTACGATGGACTACGCCAGTGACGACGCTGCAAAGCGTCCACGTCCACAAGTTCTGCGGCGATGGCGTGCAAAAGAAAAGATAATTTTTTTTTTCTACTTCGTGTTTTTGTTTTTTTTTATTCTTTTCTTCTTCTTCTTCCAGAGCTGTTACAAGGGTTACTCACTACGTGACTACAAGCTCAAAAATACATAGGAGTGCACAGCCTAAATGTTAACTTCAAAACCCATGTGCAAGGAAAGTAAATGTAAGTGGGGTTGCATCACCTGGTGTAGATCTTGTATTGGAATCAAACCTTGTGTGTGTGTGTGTGTGTGTGTGTGTGTGCGTCCTCCCAAGACCTACAACTGGCAGTAAAACAAGCTTTGGAGTTGTTCGTTCCTTCCTCCCTCCAAAGTTCTAGAATTCAAAACTTCATAATTTATAGCTTGTTTTCGATGTCCCTTTTCTTTCACTTATGTTGTTGTTAGTTATGGTTGTTGTTCCTGTTGTAGCTATAGTACAAGAGTAGAAAAAGAAAAAAAAGTAGCAGCAACTTAAAAACACAAGAAACCAACAAGCAAAAGAAACCCAATAAACTCAAAGCAAAGAAAAATTTGCCATTTTCAACATTAAGTGATAGAGAGAAGTTTTTTTCGAATTAAATTAAAAAGAAGGAAAGAAAACATAATGTATGTAAGTAGTGACCATGCAATAGCCGCCGTGAACATCTAAAAATCCAGTCTGACTATGGAGGAAACTCTTCTGGATAAAGGAATTTAAAAAAAATTAACAAGAAAAGGGAAAAACTTGACCTTTATACAATTATCAACAAACTAAACCTTAAACAAGCCATAACCGTAAAACATATAATAGCGTACAATAATCTAATAACGTACATTAACCCTAAGAGCGTACATTAACCCTAAAAGGCATGATTGACATGTTCGTAATTGGTCATCATGTATGAGGCCATGCATACGGGCATGACAGATGTAAGATTATTATTTTTTTCCTCATAAAAAAAATAACCCTAAAAATTATTAAGGTGGTGATTCCCCACATTCATAGGGAAGAAATGTGGAATTGTACATGGGTGAGCTGTCGTAGGTGGGCAAGCCGCTACAAGTGCATTACAAGGGGAGTTCATGATGTGAAATGTGAATGTGTTAAGCTCGTTAAAATCTGTGTGTTCTTTGGATTTTTTCAATTATTTCTATTTTTTCAAATGTCTACTTTCTCTCTAAACTTTGTGGGTTTTGTTGTCTTCAAATTTTTGTTCTCGCACCATTTTTGCAGTCAAAATTAAATTCATGTTTTTCTCATCATAAGAGAAGAAACTTGTCTTTTCCCTTTGGCTATTCATTGTGTTCATGGACAAGTTAATGCAAAGCCATTGTGAGGTTTGTTTTCTTACAATTGTTGCGCTTGTTGCCTTGAAAGTTTAACAACATGCATATTAACATGCATTGGCCCACCATTCACCTTGTTTTTGCATCATGTGCATGATTTAATTGTTCTTGTTTAAGTTCATAATCCAAAAACTAATTTGGCTTGCAATTGTTTAAGTTCATGATTTGAAAACCAATTTGGCTTTCACAATTTAAAAACCAATTTGACTTGCAAGAGATGACACAAAACATACTTTGTTTTTTGAATGTGAATCCCTTTCCTCCATTTGAGAAACATTCTTCCTTTTTGTCCAATGACAGAACCTCCATTCTTAAGCTTGGTTTCCTCCAAGCTCATAAAACATCTACAACTTATACTACTTTTATTTTTAAGGTATTACTTTACACTTAGCAATAAAAACCTTATTTTGTAATTCAATATAGAAGCAAAACCAACCAACCAAACATAAACCCTAAACCTAAAGCCCAAGGTTTAATCCAAAACTGTTGTTAAGCAAGGATTGAAAGTTGAGTAGGACATATTAAGTTACAAGTGGTCGACATGGGAATTAAAAGACCTTTGGGATCAAATGGAGGTTGTTGAAAGGTCATAACAAGCATGAACTTTTGTAGAAAAGATCATGAAATTGATTCAAAATCTTTCAAAATAGGAAAATTAGATGAGTGTGATGAAGACATATGATAAGAAAACACTTAGGAAGCTCAACAAAGAGTGTAAGAAAAATGAAGAAAAAAAAAGAGATTAACAATGCGAAAGCTTCACAACCCGCATGAAGTTAAAAAAAAGATCATGAAGATGATTAAAAACTTGACATATATGAGAATTAGATGGATGTGATGAAGATGTATCACAAGAAAAGAAAACCTTACAAACTCAACAAGGAGGGAAGAAGAATGAGACACATGAAAAGAAGGACTCCACAAAAGCAAGCATAAAGTTAATGAAAAGATCATGACGATGATTCAAAAAACTTTAAAGATATGAAAATTAGATGAATGCAACGAAGAAATATCATAAAGAAAATGAAACCTTACAAAGCTCAACAAGGAGGGAAGAAGAATGGGACTCGAGCAAAAAAACAAAGAAAAAAGGAAGAAGCACAAGAAGAAAGGACTCCACAAAGCGGCGAAAAGCTCACAACAAACAAACAAGCATAAAGAAAGACCATGATGAAGAGGAGTGGAAAAGCTCTACCTAAAGCTGTGGAACTCTTGCCCACTTCCTGTCGTAAACTTAGAACTTAGTGGCTTTGTTTTAGGTCTTCTTCCATTGCACCCTAAAAAGCGAACAACAAAACCCACGTCTTTGGTCTTCGCTCTTGTGTTTGTGCGACATTGGTGTTTTTCTGTACACTAGTTGTTTCTCTTTTGGGTTGTTTGCAACGTTTTTGTGGATATGGCGCCAGGAGGGCAAGAGAATCAGTATCCCGGGGTGCAATATGGCGGCGCATTCCAACGCAGACAGCCACAACAAGCTTCAGGTCCAGGGGATTCTTACTATGCAGGAGGAGGAGGAGGAGGAGGAGGAGGAGGAGGAGGAGGATGGCAACAAGGCTATCCACCTGCTCCAGGTTCAGCTTCATTCCTTACTTCTTCTTCGTCTTCTTAGGTCTACTCAGTCATCATAACAGGATAGCATCTCTCATTCTCAAACTGGATCATTGTCAAAACTGTTTCTTAGAGGTTTCTGAATAGCACCACCACCCTCTTCACTTTCAGTATTTCATTCATGAAATCTCCTTTTCCCTTGAAATTCTCTGGTAGGTATACAACTAGCAATGCAAAGTTGAACTTGAAGATGGCTTTAAGTGTATGTCTCTCTCTCTCTCCTAAGCACATTGTCCTTCCTGCAATTCTGGAGAACTCATGATGTGCTGCTATTTCTGTTCTTTGATGCAGCAAACCCTCTTATTGTGGTGGATGCTATTCCCTTTGGAGGAGATTATGACACTTCTCAAGGAGGTAAAGGTGGCACTAGTCCCAAAGAGGGTTGTTGTCATTGTCGTAAAGATCCCAATGGCCTATCGTATTGTGGGCTTGGATATGGATGGTTTTTGTAAGATTTCTCAACTGATACCAACTACTCACATGATTACAAAGTGCTAATGTTTGCGGCAACCTTGTTCTCTGGCAGATTCTTTTTGAAGAATTGCGGCTGTCGCTATGTTTCATACATTTCAAACTACAGTGCATTGTTACACATATTTGCTTCTCAAGTGACAAAATGTTCAACTGGTAGAAGTAATGTTGCTTGATTCTTCCAGAAGTTGATTTTCTTGTACAGTCTTTTGTGCACATCTCATTGCTTGAAGGATGTTCTTACTGTGCCACTGGGTTACTGTGTCAATGTGCCTGAACAAGAGCAAGAACAACTTCTGTGCTGATATTCCTACTAATTGGGATTGCTTGGACAGGTTCATTTTAGGGTTTTTTTGTCTCTCAGTTCCATGGTATGTTGGAGCGTTCATTTTCTTGTTCCAAAATCATGACTACAGGGAACGTTGTGGGCTAAAAGCATGCATTATTGCGGTATGATGCCAATCCTCTCCTTCAAATTTCTCTGATGTTATATCTCTTCTGAAAGCTCTGAAAGTTCTTCACATGCATCAAGGGTTTGCTAGGATATGTTACTTTGTCATTGAGAGTTCTTAAAACTTTTGAGAAGCAGTGATATCTCTGCTTTTACCATTGGAATAGATAATGGGTATGTTTGAACATGAGTTAAACAGAAGAGCTTGTTGTTCAGTTGCAAAGGATAAGAGTGCATTGTTTTGCTTGTTTTCTTCGCCATTTTGGCCTGAAGGTTTTGCATGTATTTTTTTGATGCAGGCCGTCGTTTTCTTGTCAGTGAGCAGCTCAGTGTATATCTTGTGGAGTGCCCTACATTGAACATGGCTTTAGTCCTTGCAATGTATTACTTGATCATCTGTTTAGAGATATTCAATGTGCCTATATACTATTGCAACACGCTACAGGGGAGGTAGGAGCAGTACTTTTGACTTGACTGTATAGTTTGAAAATCATGTTGTCTTCCTGCTTGTTGATTTGGGCTTCAAGAAGCAAAAGTGTAATTGGACACCGTTCCAACAACAAAACCCTGCAACATGGAAAAAAAACCTGAAAACACAGCAATGCCAACAAGTGGGAGTCCCAAAATTTGCAAACTATATGTTCAATATACGAGATTTGCAAAATATATGTTGAAAAAGTTCTGTAAGTACTTATGATGAATTCTCACAAGCAGCTGAGCTGATGAATTGTGTTTGGCAGTGATATAGTGGGCTCATAATATTTTTTCCAAAAGTGTGTGCAAAGTAGTGCAATGAAGGGAGACCTTCTGTGTATGAAAACTAACTCAAACCTAAACCCAATGTTGATCATTCTCATGTTCAGCCTTGAAACTTCATGAGGACTGAACACAGATAAATGTGAAACATCACTAAGTATGATGCTAGCATCCCAAGATTGACCTCATATCAAGATTTGATGAATGATGTTGGAGCAGATTGGAAAGAAAGCCTGATCAAGGAGGGAGGCAGTTCAGTCCTACTGAGAACTTCGAAAGCAAGTGCATCTATGCTGCAGCTTCATTCCTTTAAAGGAAGCCTTGATGCTCTCAAAGAGATGGACAACATTTCTGTGAAGGTGTGAATGCAGCAGGTCAACATGCTGATCATCCATTGGCCTATTCAATTTCTTGAATGTCTATGTCCAATGCATGTTACTAAAGTTGCAATATAAGTTCAAAGCTCCTGTGTTTTTTTGGGTCACCTCTGCCTTCATTGTCATCTGCAACAACCAAATCAAGCATAATTCTGAATGAAATGCAACCCCCATACATCAAGGTGGCAATTTCTATGGTGAGATTGTGACAGGCTTCACCAGGGACTCAGGTGTCTGAAGTCTGAACTCACGGTTAGTTAGTTCACAGCAACACCTGGTGAACATTCTAGCGTTTTGTAGTTACTTGAATTTATAAAGAACCACCGATTATGGTCTTAAAATGATTTCAGAATCAGAGAACCTCCAGTTTGGGTTCATTAAAAATCAGGATCAAAGAACCGCCTGTCATGGTTCTTTTGATACATTAAAGAATTGATGGTTTTCATGAAAGGACTGACAATGAACTGCTTGTCTTATGAACCATTATGCCCTGATAACCGCTGGGGGGCTGTCCCTGTTTCTTAAAACAACCCAACACTAGAACATTCCTCAAGATGGGAACAAATGAATAATACATAGTTCTGTCCTCTCTCCGTTACCGGCAGAGCCAATAATACATCAACCCCACATGACTGAATCTACCATTCTCACAAAAATGTCACAAAGATTTTAAACTTTGATGTTCACTTTGCATTTCTATTAAATAAATTTTTGGTTCAAATTAAGATATTTAATTTATAGAAGATAATGTTAGTTGAAAATAAAGGTATTTGATAATTACAAAATGATGTTAATTGAAAACAAGGTGTTTGTTTACTAGTTTGGAGACAACATATTACTTCATGAAGAAGAGTGACCTCCTAGAACATTGAGCTAATGAGATGATGAGATTTCTGTGTGAGCTTAGGCTTCATTTCCACGATGAAAAATAGAAACAAATGAGGATATAATGATGTATTCCTACCGAAACTTCATTAACAAGGGGTGTGTCACACATTGTGGCCTTGCCATTTACATTAAAAGGTATCTTAAGGCAAAAAGAAGAATTATGAAAACTCAAATATCTCACCATGCAAAAATATAATCTTCAAAAAATCCTCTACAACAAACCAAAATCCTTCAAGATATTATTATAACTCTATAACTAATCTCGAGTTTCAAACACAAGCCAAAATATTGTCTTTCAAAAATCCTCATATAAGAATAGACCTATTAATTACCTAGGGGCCAAAACCCCTTAAGCTACTATACTCTATAATGAATCTAAACACAATATCCTTGCCTTGGTAGGCAAGGCCAACAAAGGTATATGAATCCGGAGAGGAAGTGCAAGTAAGAATCTCTCTTTTTGAAGTCTGAGTTGAATTGATACAAGTCAGATGTCAAGGACTAGGAACCAAATTGTTTGCACAAGTGATTGCTGAATAGCTCAGAGATGACCGCGCTCTTATGATTGAATTGTATAGATCTCATCATTTCAGGCTTACTTACCGCCTGAATAGATTTGATTTGTGCTATTTTCTGTCTCCCCTTTGGAAGAAAATGATCTCAAAACTCTTTAATGAATATGGGCAGGTGCCATCTAAAAAAAGCTCAATACCAGAGGTAATGACATCAAATTGGTCATAATTTGTGTACAAATGGAGCAGAATTCCCGTGTAGAGCAAGCAAGCAATGAGAAAATATAACTTCCCCCACATTTGAAGCGATACATAGATGAGGCAAAAAACACAATACAGTTGCCCGACTGGACTTATACCAGACTTTCCTGACCAAAACACACAAAAGAACAGAGGAAAGAAAACAACCTTTCCAATGTTGTTATTATATCTATAAGCCACCAACAACAGATGTAAATGACAGGACAGAGACCAAAGAGGAGCCAAATGATACCAACAACCACACAAAACAGCAAAGGAACTCCACAAAAACACATGCAAAGTACTTCCTTTTGATTACCACCTCAGAGTGTGGGCACCTTTTGGCCTGCCAGGCAATGGAACTCCGGGTTAGTTTTGGGTGATAGAACTTGAGTCTTGAACTTAACCTTGAGTGATGTTTTTATGTAGGATGAGCCTCCAGGGTTGGGCATTCCTGAAATAAGGGGCTTAGAACAAGGCATGGGGTAATGTAAATCCAACCCTGCATGGGAATGTCCCTTACCTGTGGGTGGGACCCACTTGTAGGCCTTGCCCCTTGTTAGGGCCCATGAGAATGTCATCATAAGCCTAAACGTACCTAGATCCCCAGGCTGTAGATCATGAGGGAGTTGGAGCAAGGGTTTGGATGTAGGCGGGATAGCTTACCCTTAAGGAAAGACTACACAATGGGTAGGTAAATAAATGAAGATACATCGATTTTTAGGCACTAAAACTAGGCTTTCCAACAAAAGTCATGAGTTATTCATCACAGGTTTGAAATGATACCCTTACCCTGATTTCACCCTTGTTTTCATGATATTCTCAACACCAAATACATGTACTTAAAGGGTAAAATTTGAGGCAAAAACCTTCTATACCTGAAAAGTAAACTTGCCCATAGAAGTCATTTTACTTTTGCCCTTATGATTTTCAAAATCAATATTATGTTGTGCCAATGTTTGTTTTTTCCACTGTTGTCTAGTTTTTGGTTTTGAAGAGAACCTCCAATTCCAATTCTAACTTTAGTTTTTGTATTGATGGAATTTTTGATGGGGTTCCAAGTAGTGTTGGTTTGGTATCAATAATTTTGTATACTAGTTTGGTCTTGATATAGAGGTTTCAACAAAAATGAGATACTAATACAACATCGGGATTTGAATTTAAAAAAAATTAGGTATCAATTTGGTATAAATAACACATACATTGCGAATGACTTGTGTAATGGTATCAAAAAGAATAGGAGGGTAGGGTTCCCTTAGGCCCTTTCTTTCCAAAAATAAATGTCAAACTCCAAAAAGCAAAGTCAAGAACTCAAAGCTCTCATATCACAGGCAAGGAGGAAACAAGAAACAAAAAATAAAATAGTAGATTCATACTAGAGGAGCAAAGAGGTGAGCTCCCTGTTATGAGTATTGAAATTGGTATCAAAAGCCTAATATGAGACTAATCTAATATGCATTAGTTTTTTCTAACCCTAATATCAAGGTATTGTGGTATCGAGTAAGGTAATTGGACATTAGATACCAAATTGGTCTACTTGATACCTATCAATGAACCTATACATCAAACTAACACTAGTTCCAAGCCTAGTTCATCAAATTGCTAAACTTTTCATGTAAGGTGAAACCCCAAGGTAAGGGGCATTCCCAAAACAAGGCATCACAAACACGCTGGCCCTGCCGATATATAAGATGTACACGGTCTGAACACCAAAAAACTCCGTTCCAATCTAAACAGTCTAAACACTTTCATCAAAGAAACTGGTTCACCTGATGTGAAACCGGTTCTATTAAGGTAAAACTTCCAAAAGTTGGATCCAATGCGATAGTCCTTGCTCCCATAGGGACAGGGCCCAATAAAGGGCTTAATATGAATGGGCGAGCCCAACCCCACATTTTGGGAATGGGCCTTACCCATCATAAAGTGTGAGGTGAGCCTAAATATGAAAAAATCTGTAGATTGCAAGACCTAGGAGGGAGAGGGATCTCACATCTATAAGGAGGCATATTTTCCCTCCCATGGTCAAGGAGTAGGCATAAGTTCCCACCTACAAAGGAGTGATCTCCATAGATGTAATGTGCCCTCCAAATAGACTAGAAAATATTTGAAAGTGCTCTGAATCTGGAATACTGAAAAAACTGCAAAGCACTGGTTGTTGCAGACTACATGAGAATTGATTTTTTTTAATTGGTGAACTATTGTCAAAATTCAAAATAAAAAAATGAACCTTGTAAAATTAACCAAGTAAAATTGAGTAATGATTCATCACATTAGCATCTTGTAAACATAAGTTGATAGCCAATACCCGACCTAAAATTCTATTACTTCATCTTTGGGTTGTCATTAACTTGTCCATTGTACTTATTAGTTCATACTATACAAATATACTTTAAACCTTGAGTTAGCTAAAGGCCTCATGCTTCAATATTTACAACAACCTCACAATGCACCACACTTACACTAATGATAGCCATGCATGCCATATACAAAATATCCAAAAGAAAAAAAAAACCCCTGATGAGTAATGAGAATTGTGTAAGTTCTAATACTGTACAACTAAATTAAAAGTTTCGTATCATTGAAATGTACAACCTGCTTATCTCTTTTACTAGAAAATATTAATACTTGCTTAGGGTGACTTTAGACCAGGGTCCAAGGTCCAGGGACCAATGAATTCAAGCAATCTTATTGGTCAAAAGCTTTAATCGGTCCCAAGCCCTTTAGATGAGGGTCCAAGACCAAGAAGGGGCAAATTGAGGCTAAACCTACATGACACCTGTTTTGAAGGGAAAATTAATTGGTTTGGACCAAAAAAACAGTGCTAAAAGGAGAGTTCCTGATTTGGAGAACCAAGAATCAGACTAGGGACCAAGGTACAGTCCAACTCAAAGATTCAATTTGCTTCAAATCAGTCCAAATTGGTTGCTAGGAAATTGGACGGTCATCTAAAGTGGGCCTGGAGCCTGGTTAATTTAAAAATTTTGATTCACAAATTACAATTTGATTCTGGTGACAATTATTCAGAATGTGAGAAAATACAATCCAGGTCGGGAAGTTGGAACCAGATCAAAAACTGGGACTGGAGGGAACTAGCCAACACTGGATGTCAATATGGGGCCTGCTTAATCACCCTAGAAGCATGGATGTGTGATTTTGTGCACACAATTATTCAGAACTCCAAATGATCAGATCAATTGTTGTTTGATTTTATGAATAAGTATAAACTGCGTCAGACTTTTAGTGCAGTATAGCTCCAACTAGCTCAAACACACACACACACAAATGTGCACACAGTGATGGGAATTGTCATAAGTTGTGATCACATTGCTGAATGAATGATTATTCATCAAGTATTGATCAGTAACTGAGTTGTCATCTTGAGATGGGTTCTGGCATTTAACAATTTTAAAAGTGAAACTCAAGTTTTGAAACTAAATGGTACACACGTGATGGAAAAATGCATGTCTGGAACAACTGGAGGTTGGTCTAGCCACTAAAGCTTTCAGAATGACAGAGGCCCTCTAGACAAGTACCACCATCTATGATATCATGTATACGGCAACCAATCAAGCAATCGAAGAAGAGATCTTAAATGTCCATGAATGAAGAAGTTAAGTGAGTGGATGGAGCCAAGGCCGAAAGTCTGGATGGATATTCAGTAACAGGAGCAAGGAAGTACACAATAACAAACTACAATTTTATTTTTGGAAGTGATCAACAATCCAATTAGTAGTCCTCATTAGAGTGTCTCCACCCACAACCCTTATTTGCGGGAAGATGATAGAATGAGCAATGGGTCCTTATTGCAGACTGTACAAAAGCATTTTTTCCCCTGACTGCCCAATTGCCTGACCAAGACACGTCTGGAGATGACCAGGCACATCTTGGTGCTGCCTGTGCACAAAAAAATTGTGTGTTATTATACACACTTTGGGTGTGTGTTAATGGGTTTTTCTATTTCCCACTTGATGCAAATTTTCTTTTCTAAAATTTTTGAGGGTTTCAAATTTCTTAGTAGGTTTTGTGCTTTAATAATGGGTTCAATTATCAAAAATAAGATCTAACTCTATGCATGAACTAAACTTCTTAAAGCCAATGTATTCACATGTTGTACAAAGCTGAAATAAAACTATGATGTAGAAGAAAACTCCATTCCAGAAAAAACATGAAAACAAGAACATAGAAAAAGTTCCTTCTAAATCCAATCTCCTCCTCTATATACAAAATTCAAACTAATTTGTCCTTTTCAGCATAAACAGTCATTAGTTGATACGTTAATAATAAACAATCCAAAATTCAAATCTTTCCCATAACCTGTTCTACCAACCCACCAGTTACAGACTACTTGTTTAACTTGTGTCACCGGTTCACCGACTACCAGTTCACAGAGAATTCTGGTAACTATGTGTAATAGACATTAAAAGGCAATTAGTGTCTATTACATGCCCAAAGTGTGCATAACATGACCTAAAATTTGTGTCTAGGTATCATCCAGCTTTTTCTCAAAATGATGGGTTAAGCCAAAGGTAGACAAAAAAGAAAAGAAAAGGCAGATGAAAGAAAAGTATTGTTTCCAATAAGGACCCCTTGCTAATGTAACATCCTCCCCTATTGGGGCCTCTACATGTGTTTTTGACATCTAATATGTAGTGATAAATTTTCTTTCCTCTACCCCCGCCCATAAACATGAAAAAGTGGCTAGTATAAATCTGTCCCAGCCATTGATATGTCTAGTGGCATCTAGTGTTGCATCCTAGATTTGTTGGAGCACCTTAACCATAGATGGCCCACGATGGAGAAGCCAAATCCTTTCTTTCCAAGCAGAAGTGTTCCCATCGGAATTTGGGGGTAGGTAGTGTTTATAAATGCATTCATTAAGTTTTCAAATAAATAATTATATAAAGAAAATTACTAGTGTTGGGTGGTTCTCTATTTTTTTGGAAATTTTTTGGGTTTAGGTTTAAAAAGATTTTATGAGACTTGCCTCAATTTTTTGAATCATTTTTTCAATTTTTTTTTTTTTTCAACAAACCCAGGAAGGGTTTTTAAAAATTGCAAAAAAAAATTCAATGGGGTTTCAAAGTGCTGAGTTTTAATCAGTTCATATTAGTCAATTTTCAAAGGTGATTCTCACATGATGATTACAAAAAGTTCTATTATTTCAAACACTAATTTATTTATTATAAAAGTTTTTCCAACATTTTATATGTCCACAAATTCATCTTGTTCAAAAGAACCTTCAAACTCCTCAAACTCCTCAAAATTTAAGTCGTCTTCAATCATCTCCACCAAATTGAAAGGTGGTTTACAATCAATTCTAGAATCATTTGACTTCAAAATCTTTTTAGCCTCAATTTGTGATCCTACAATCCCTAGGATTTGACAAGTCACAAAACCAATAGTAAGAAACATGTCTTCTTGTTTTCCTCACCATTGAAAGGAACACTTGATTTCTTTTAAATCCATTAGGTCACATTTGAAAATCAACAATTCTTTGGTCACAAGTTTTGTCACTAGCTCATTTGTGTTAGGAGTTTGTTTTAAAATATTTAGATTAGAACTTGCATTTGTTATTTGATTTGCACATCTAACTTCAAATTCTGCCATTTGGTGTAAATAATGACAGTTTTCAAAAACATAAGATATAATGATCGTTTATCATATTTTTCAACAATATTCATCTCTTATTCACAACTAATAAAAAAAGATATTAGATGAAGGTTTTTAAATTTGAAATCTAGCATCAAACATAACATGTTGTGAAATTTTTTCTCTTCATATTTTAAATAAATTAAAAAAAAAAGTCTAGAACACCACAAACTTTTTTCTTGATATCAGTAACATATATAAAGAATTTAAAAGTAATTTCATAATCGTCATTAATCAAATTAACTTGGGCGGGTTTGTAACTTCTTCCTTACATTTCAAGCACATGGTAATGTATATTATAATGCACTAGTCAATAAGCAATGGCTAATAGACTAGTTCAAAACATAAGCCCTCATAGTAGGAAAAAGAAAATCCATAATTATTTGAAAAATGTGCCAAGTAAGAAGAGGTGGCATCTTCCCTAACACACCCCCAAGCTCCTTGATAGATTCAACTATGAGTCCAAGGTGAAAATAGCGGAAGGATGAGGAGTTGGGGTAAGTTCCTTGGCTCGCAACATTTTGAAGATAGAAATGCGTGTTGGAACAATGGGATGGGGATTAGGATGAGTGACAAGTGGGTCAATTATTCACACGAACCTACACAAACCAAACAACAACTTGGCTAATGCATAGTTGAAACACTTTTGGTGCACGGACGAGCCCTGGGCAAACACAGACTCACAAGACTCACTATGGCTCGGATTTGAGGGAAGTCACCACCTTCCCCCTTATAGTATTTTCTGTGCTTAGCCATGGGGGTAGCACCCAAATGTCATTTTGTCATTGGATTCTTTAGTTGGGAGTCCTGAAATTCTTAAAATTGGGACTCCAATGATTGTGGAGGTCGACAATTTCTTGTGAAAACCTTTGATTGAGGTGATGTTTAAAGCAAAGTTGTAACTTTTGTTGTGAACTTTCCAACAATATGTGGCATGCCACTTGCACACAAGGAAATGAGGGCGATTCTTGAATTTTAGTGGTTAGGAGTCAAATTGTTTTTTTTGGCCATAATTTATGTTTTAAGTACCCAAATGGATCATGTGAGCCAAATTTTGACATCTACGTTTTGAGAGTTTTCCAATGGCATAAGGAATTATTCAATCCAATGAGTTTTGACCCTTGCAATTGCTCTTTAAAGATCTGAGAGTTCATCGGGATTCCAACTTTGAAAATGGGAGCCCACTTGGGAGTGTGTGAATTCATTCTTTCACACTTTCCTACAATCTCGGGAGCATGAAGTGTAATACCTTGGCTTCACTCTTGACTCGCACCTTTGCAAGCCCTTGCCTTGGTCGTGAGCCCAAGGCTAGGGTTGCGACACTCCCACTAATTCTGACAATATTTTACTTATAGCAAAGGATAATAACATCTTTGAATTATAATGCCTCTTGGAACATAATGATTTTACCAGAAAACTTACAACAAGTATTACACATGCAATGTTAATATATATCCAACTAACATTATTGAATAAGAAAGGAAAAAAAAAATAGTTCGTTTTTTAGAACAATTTTTTTGTAAAAGATTAAAATTTCACCTTGTCTTCATTAAAATATTCAATTTTTTTAATCAAATGTTCAAATTTAAACATGCCTTGGTCCATTCCTAATTGCCCTTCCTAGACTTTTTAGATTAACTTATACAATTTTGCAAATATGACTAGGCATACTTGATGGAAATAAATCTAAAGTTTTTGCAAACCTTTTCATCAATTGTAACATACTAACAAACCTTAAAAAAAACATGGCCAAAACAAGTATTTTACAAAATTTCATAAACTTCGAATTTCACATTTCACAATTGATTTGAATGCAATTGTCATTGCTTTCAAATTTGACCTTTAATCATTGACATATGTAATTTTTTTTGTTTCCATCCATATTGATCAAACTATTCTATTAGATTGTTAACCAAGGTTTCACCAATAGTTTCAGTTTCAAACAAGTCAATAGTCATTTTTTAAAATTGCCAATTAGATCCTAAGAAGTTAATGACAAGAACAAAAATATCATGTGCTAGCTTGGGCATCCATAAGCCAAAACTTGATGTTGTAAATATATGATTTGCCAATTTTGGCAAATCTTCCAATAGTCACATGCCTTTAACAATATGTATTTAAGAGTTAAGTAACCAAGCTCATTCATAATTCAGGTTCCAAAAAAATGAAAAAGGATATTAAGACTTTTTGTAAAAACTAAGTTTTACAAATACCATTTACACAAGAAGAATTTAAATGAAAAAACTTGAATAATCCAAATTAAAATAATTCATGCGATGGTGATGGTTTTTCCCAAATGGATGAAAACAAACTAGGCTAGAACAAAAATGACACATCACAAAAATCCATAATGAAAAAAATACAATAGATTTTTGGTTGATTTTAAATATGTTGAAGGGAAATGGATAGCAAAGAAAAATGGATGGACATTCATAATAAATTAGTTCTCTAGTATTTTTTAAAAAAAAATGATATTTCAAAAAAAATCCAAATGCATTAATAAAAGTAAATTAAGGACTTCTTGATAGCTCATCTTCTTTAAGTGAGATTTTTTTTGAAACCAAAAACAAAACACATTTGATCCAATCTTATGTTATATTCATCTATCCATAGATACATCTTGTGGTGCATATAGTAAATCCATTCAATGCAATTCAAAAATTGCATTGAAAATTTTGTAGTACTTGTAAAAGCTCATTATGAATTGGATTTCAAAAACATTTCAATGTTTTTTTTTACATTTTCTTTTTATGCCTAAAATCAATTTTGATGTGAGTCCATTCCATCATTTGCACACATACATTGGAATGAACTACAATTGAAATTTTGAAATTGCTAAAATTGATTTTGTGACATGCTTTTTGTTGCCTATTAGTATGTTTTCCATTCATATATACATTGTTGTGCATCAAAATTTTGATTCCAACCTAGAAATGGAGAGTTTAATATTTAAATAAGTTTGAATGAAAAATTTGATTTGTCTTTTGACATGATTAAATTTTCTTGCTTCTGTAATTGAAACTTATAAATAATCAACAAAATGGTTTAGAAAAAAATCCTTTCATTTATAGCCCTGATGATTGAATTATGTTATCTTTAAAATTCCTTACGGTTTATAATATAATATAATGAATCCAATGAACATTGCTAAACATATATGTAAGCATTATTTATTAATAAAATAAAATTGACATCAATTGCATTACAATGCATTCTTTTTTATTCTCTTTAAAAAAAATGCAATTTGATCACATGATATAGTAAGTTGGAAGATTCAAAAAAACATTTATATAATATCCAACTATTTAAAAATATTTTCATTAATTTAACATGACATCATTAACATGCATCCAATGAACATTGTGTTAAATCCATTACAATTTCTATGATGCAAATAGAAGAAATATCCAAAGTTATCCTTTAAATCCTTTAAAAACTAGACATTCCCCAATTGTGAATGAACCCAACCTTTAGTAGATGTGATTTTATGGTAAACATCAATTATTGGGAATTAAATAACCTTAATTTATTATGTGACATTATAACAACAATTGGTGTGCAAATCATTGACATGTGACATCCAAACTTTGAAGTAGGTGGACTTATGAACATTCAAAAAAGGGATGAGTCAATTTAACAAGAGGTCAAACAAAAAAGTAAATTCTTTTAGAATCTTGATGAAATGTTGGAAGATGTATTCATGATTGAGTACCAAAAAGGAATGACCTACTTTTAAAGGACTATAAAGGACAACCTTGGATTTTTGTTTATTTTACATTATTATAGTTGTAATTGATTGTTGTATGCTAAAAGATAAAATGATGTCTTGTTAAATTAATAAAAATATTTTAAAATAATTTGAATACTATGGAAATGTCATTTTGAGTCCTTTAAACTAACTATATTAAGTGTTTAGACTACATTTTAAAAAATAATCAAAAGGAATGCATAAAGTCATATAATTGATTTCAAACTTTTTGTACAATGAAAACATATCCCATTATATGAAAGTACATGCTCATTGGGTGAACTTGATGAAAGAACCAAATCATTCAAAAGTTTCAAAATCTTGAAAATTTTAAAGAAAGTGCTAAAAGTCAAAGAACTCATTTTTTTAACCATTTGGCAAAACATTATGTCCAATGAGTTCAAAATGTTTAGATTTAGGTGGATGTCACATGTGCAGGAAATAATCTTGCCAAAAAAATGTTTGGTCGTCCATGGAAACTCATTTAATTTTTTTTGAGTTTTTTTTTAATGTTTATGATGATAAATTAAAATATTAATACACAATTATGTATGCATGTGAAAAATCACCATTGTCACATGAATTACTTTAAATTGGATTATTCAATTTTTCTCACGTAAATTTATTTCAAGTGAATGTTATTTGCAAAAAACAAGCTTACAAAAATCTTGGAATCCTTTTTCCTTTCTTTGGAACCCCAACCTTAAACAGGCCTAACAATGTATTGTTTAAATATGGCGGTCAGATTGTGTTTTTCCTCAAAATATGGTGCTTATGGCGCTTTTATTCCAAAAAAAAATCCTTTTACCCTTCACACCAGATTTCTTTCTTTGTTGTAGTCACAACGAGTGGGTTAATCAAGTTGCTCAAATGATTGGTCTCTTGATGTCACCCTCCCTCAAAGCTTTTGAAGCTCACTCAACGTCAGGCCTCATAAACAACATATTCATAGTGTGCACATATTACAAACGAGTTTGAGGCATTGGTGATCTCTTCCAACAAGTGAGAATGAGCAACAAGAGGATCCTTACTAACTAGGATTAATCTAGCTAATGGCTTAGATAGAAAGCTATAATGTGGTAAAAATCTATAGGTGTAAAGTGAAAAGATGGCAAAATGGTCCACCATTAAGGCAATATCTAGAGAATCTACATTGCAAGGGCATTGTTTGATGGCAACAAATCTTGGAGTGAAGTACCAAAGCTGCCCATGGAATCCATTGCCATGATTAGTTTCAGGAGAAAAATCCATTTTTCCCTGCCCATAGTTTTTGGGGGGAAACTTCACAAATTTTTGCTAGGGAAAAAAACACTGACGATCGCCCAGTAGCACACCATGCAAAATGGATGGTATGCGGATGGGAACTACACATTTTCATTGTATTCCTATCCCATAACTAATTGTGTTGGTTTGACTATGTATTAAGTATTAATCATTCACATGCATCTATCGACCTAATAGGTTTCAAAATATTTATATACCTACTTACTTATCTACATACATATTAATATGCATTTACATTTTGCTCTTATTATGGTACTTACCCACTTGCATACCCAATCGCCTAGGTAGTCTAAGGGGGAAGTAGGAGGGTTTTGCGTGATTATTTACCACAGTGGAAGCTTCGGAACTCACTTGTGGTTCATCTACAATTGATGAACCACAACTGAGTCATACAGTTACACATTCCAGGTTATATATACAATTAGAAATTGTGGGTGAGTTTTACATCATTATATGGAGTGTAAGTGGTGTGATAGGTTTTTTTTTAAAGGAATTTGTTTATGCAGCCCAAGAGATGATTGTCTATAAGGAGATGTAAAAAAGTGATGTCATGCTTAGGAAGATTTAGCCAAATCTAACTACAAACTAGAGTACAAACTGTAATGGTCTTTTCTTGTTTTTGGCACATTGAAAATTTAAATGTAAAAATCTGATTTTTTACTATTTCTTTTTTTCCCTTTTGAATTTTGAAAATCTTCAAAATTATTTCAATTTAATTTTTTTTATAAAATTTTATGTTTGTTGAGACTTTGCTGATGATTTTCTTTTTTGGGTGTAACCCTGCAAAATCTCTTTGTGTAAGTTGCCCAATAACACTTAACTTACAGGATGTGATATTATCCTATTTACCATGTACACACACAACACTGATCATAATGGAGATCCAAAGGATGGCACCCTGGTCAGTGGTGAAGTGCATAGGTAATCATGAATTGATTATGGGTTTACAGTTTAGAATTGAGAATCCAGAACTGTTAACACTTTGTGAGAATCCTTTCAGAGAAGGTTACACAAATTGGAGTAGAAGTTGGGGATCAGGCCAAGAGCCATTCCGGAGTAGCTAACTACATCCAGGAATCAGTAGGTATTTGCAAAAGTAAGAGTTGGGAGTGGGATGGGAGCCAAAACATCATACTTTGTCCAAGAAGTCATAGAAGTCATAAGGGATGTTTTCAGTGGCTCTTCAAACTAGTTGACATTTTATGCTTCAAATGTGGGTATTGCAAAATCATTCTTACAAAACTAATGTTTATTTTGTGATCCTTACGCAAGTTTTTCACATTGAACTTTATGTTTTTGAAGTTCTTTTAATGCAATAATGTAACATTGCAATATGTTTTAAACTCATATTTTTAGGGGAAATTTCAACAAAGTATTAATGGAATGCTCACATTCAAAGCATGTAAACACAATACAAACATGAGGTTACAATTGCAATAAAATAAAATTTGTATGTATTGATGTAAATATCACATTTATCAAAACTTTTAAAAATGTCCAAAAAATAGAAAACATGAATTCCATGCCAGTGGTTATGCCAAAGAAACTTAAGTAAAATATGCATGCTACTTTTTAACTTCAAAACACACCTTTCTAAACTTATTTTCAATAGCCACCATGTCATGTGTACACTGATAGTTCTTATTGTTGTAAGCACCTTAATAGCATGTTAATGTGTGTAAAATTGATAGTGATACAATTGGAGTTGAATGACATTGGTTACAAATTGGTATTTAATAATTATTCAAAGTTTACATCAAATAGATGATACACATTAGTATGCAAATTTGAAAAATATAAACCAAACCCCAAAAAATTACATGGGTATGAACATATGTAATCTACTGGATTTTAAAAAAAAGAAGAATTGGAAATAGGAAAACAAACTTCATCTTTTGGAATTTTGAAGACCAAAAAGAATGGAAAAATAGGGGGAAAAAAATAATTAAGATAAACATAATAAAAGAAAAAAATTCCTTCTAGCAGTTAGAAAACAGAAAAAATGAAAAAAAAGGCAAAAAACTCAAAAAATCTTCTTATTCTTAAATAAACAAAAGAAGGAAAAAAAAATTAGAATTCTTTTTCTTGAATTAAGAATAACAAGAATAAAAAATCTTCAAAATAATAATAATAATAATAATAAGAAAAAGAAAAAAATTTCTCCTTCTAGAATTTTAAAAATAAAAAAACTAGAAAAAAAATGAAAAAAAAAATAATCTTTGTCTTTTATTCTTTTTCTTTTCATCTTCTTTATTTTTTAATTTCCATTTCCTTCTCTTTTATTATTTTGTCTTCTTCCCTTTCTTTTTCTTACTTTTCCTTTTCACTTCTACTTTCAAACCAAATTTAAAACAAAAAAAAAAAACAAGGAAAAAGATAAAGGCATACCTTGTGTGATGCATATAACTAATGATGATGCAACAAAAAATGGCAGCAAGCGCAATAATGTGATGAAAAGAAAAATGAAAAAATGAAAAAAAAACTAAAGTAGCTACAAAAATAAAAGAAAAAATGAAAAGAAGAAAAATTTATAACAGAAACAAAAGAAAAGAAAGAGCAATAAAAGAAAAGGAAAAAAAATGATGAAAAAAAAACTAGAGCAACAATGGAAGAGAAGAAGATGATGGTGGAAGAGAAGAAGAAACAAAAAATAAAAGAGGAGAAGAAGAAGGAAGAGAAGAGAAAAAAAGGGGGAATTTTTCTTGAAATCTTGACGAAGGGTGAGCTAGTGAAAAGAAAAGAAAAACCCAAACTCAAGGTTTGATTTGGGTTCATCCCAAAACAACAACCTAAATAGTCTCATCCACAACTAGTGCATTGGTGGGTGCTGGTTCATTCAGGCCAACAACAAGAAGGAAGAGATGGCCTTGACTAATCCTATATATAAAAGCAAACATGGTGTCTATCTGTCTGTCTGTGGCGACAAAAACAAGATGAGGTCCTGAAACAAGCGAGGTCTTCAAAACCTTCGAGGACCTGAACCGAGGTGGCCAGAATCCTCGATAAAGGACCTGAATCGAGATTCTCAGTACCCGGTCCAGACTTCGAGACGGACCTGAAACGAGGTTCCCAGAAAAAAAACTTGTCGTTGGGGACCTGAAACGAGGTCCTCAGAGAGGAAACCCGTCGTTAGGGTCCTGAAACGAGGATGCACTCAGACTGGCAATTCTCGATTTCGGACATATTGAAGAAGAACCGACAACCGAACACAGGTCCGGTTCAGTGTTGGGTGGTGCTTTTGAATCTTTAAAGAACCACCGGTTCAGGTCCTTTCAGACCCTAAGAGCCCCCTGCTTCCTGTTCTTTGAAAAAACAGGCTAGGGCAGCCGCTGCGGGGGGCCGGGCGAGGTGCCACGGGTGGCTGGAGTGGCGTAGCCATGGGTTGCCTTCACTTGTAGCAGGAGGAACCTAGATAGCACCAATGTTTTTTTGGGCAATTTTGTGATGTAGCCAAAAAGTGGGGGTTTTTTTTTCAATTTCAAGATGTAGCTGAAGTGGCAATCATCTATAAGATGTTTTAACAAAATTTGGCTATAAGAAATTTATTAAAGTAAAAAAATTTAGCACCCTTTTATGTTTTTGGCTACCTACTGCAACTTAGATACATTGGCAATTAAAAATACATATTAAGATTTTTTTTCAAAATTTGGCAACTCTGAAAACTCAGAAAATACTGAAAATTGTCAATGTGAAAAAATAATCACCATTTGACGAAATTTTGCCCTCATAAAAACATTGAGCCAAAGTGGCATTCATCCATAGGAAGATTTAGTCAAATTTGGTTATAAGGGGGATATGAAAATAATAAAATTTAAAGCATCATTTTATATTTTTTGATCCTAACTACTGGAACAAAATATAAAAACTTTGAAATTCTCATTACAATCTTTTTCAAAATTGGCTGATTGAAAACCCCAAAAATCAACTCATTTTTGCATTTAACATCAAATTTTTCAAGTTTTGTTAACAGGGGAAATTTTGCCAAAAAACTTGACTCAGTAATTTTGTACTCAGATGCAAAAAATCCAATAAAAGCTGATGACTGGAATCATCACACTGAAGACAAAAGGGAGGGCCAAAAAAGGACCAAAAGAGGCATCACCATCAAGAACCAAAGAAGGGAGAGAGCTAGTCCCTCTGGTGTAGGAAGCTATCTCACCCAAAGCCCCTCTTGTACTCAGGTACAGTCAAAGTGTTTTGAACAAAATTTGTTAAGGCTCTAGGTATCACATTTAATTCATTGCACCTCTTTAGTACTTGACTCACTAGTATCAAGTCTCTAGCCACATTTAATTAATTTCACCTTTTTAATACGTGAGCCATGCCACCAGCGTCCGACAAAAATTTAAGCTCCCTTTACACTAGTAGTCAGGGCTGAAAAAACCTTAAGGTTTCAAGCCAACTTCGAGCATTTTTCTCTTGTTCTTTGGCCTCAATAAATGTTAAAACATTGATGTTAAGATGTTAATAAATGCTGGAACATTGGACCCAAGGGTTGCAAATTGTCTTCCCAATTTGTTGATGTCCTTTTTCCAACCTTGGGGCCAATATAAGGTCATAAAGTTCGGCATTTATTAGTAGCTTGGGCCAGATTGAAAATATGTTTTTTTATTTCACCCTTGTCTCGTAGTGTAAAGCCCTTGGGGCTGAATTCAATTTTTGCGCCAATAAGAATGCTTGATTTGGGTTGAATATTTGCCTTGACTCCTAGTGTAAAGTGAGCCTTAGTGTAACTGAAGCCTTCTTCTCAAGGCCTTCACTCTTTATAGGGTAATAATAGCTTTGAGACTCTTCCTAGTTTTGAGGTCCAAGCCCAGTTATGCTTAGAACATCAGAGAGGGTCTAGGCAGGGTTGCTTTAAAGGATTTTGTAAGTGGAAATCATTGAGAAAATAATTTAGCCAAATTTGGCTACGTGCTAGATCTGAAATGAGGAAAAGAATAGATAGAATCCTTCTATATTCCTGGCTTCCTACTAGAACTTATCACCAAAATCTGGTGATTTGGAATTTTAAAAACAAATCTGGCGAAATTGGATATTTTAAACCTTTGAATTGGTCCAAATCATATTTTTCAGATTGAAATTTATTGAAGAAGCCTTTCAAACCAGATGCTCATTATGCATCAGAAGATAACTAAGGTGAAAACTTAACTGTGCAAAAGGAAAGGAAGGCATCAGAAAGAAGAAAACAACCAAAGTCCTAGGGTCTTCTCTTTCCATTAGGTTGTTATGATCACAGTTACACACAAAGAGGAAAGACGAAAGATGCGACATGAGTGTAGTAGCTAGCGAGCTAGCTATACATCAGGCATTAGAATGATGAGTAGCTGTGCTCTACCAGCTGCTAGCTAGCTAGAGGCCGGGATGTAACAGAAGAGACTTTAATGTGACGGCCGTGGCCGCTGCAGCTAAGCTTCTCATGGTAGGTACATGCAGAGCATATACGGAGGGCTGATCGCGTATGCGCTCATTGACTGCCTGTTGCAGCAGCAGCAGCTGTGGACTCATGTGGGTTGTTTTGTGATCACAGCTACTGTTGCACTACACAATGATCACTGGTTATCTGTTGTAATATGAGATGCTGCTCATGATCTCAAGCTTTTAGTTAGCGCAGCAGCTTCTCCCTGATCATTTTATAGGACCGTGCATGATGATGATGCATATACTCTGCTGGATGGCGTCATTGGAAAGTTGCAGCCGCAGTTCATGACTCGGATACCCAGCAGTTTGCAAGGCGGCTCACAGTAGTAGCCTAGTTGCAGCAAGCTGCTCTAAGTTGGAGTCTAGCTGATTGGCAGCACGGATCAAGCTAGGTGCAGTCTTGATCAAATTTTCTTCAATGATCAAGGAAGCTCAAATTGCAGCCCTGAATCCCGCGATCTCACAAGGGTTTTCAACGATTTCACGTAACGTCTCACAGCTGCATGCAGATGCAGCAACCGCGGAGATCGTAAACTAGGCGCCAGCTACGGGTACGGTTCTCTAAATGTTGCTAGCTAGGTACAATCGAGATGAACAACAAGAGTCAAGACAATGTGCAAGGTGACTATTTGCACTATAGTAGTGCAGGAGAAATCTTGTCGCCGATCGATGCTGCAGCTTTAACGATGCGGCAGGTAGATGGAAGACCAGTACAGTACTATTATCTATGTAGATGATATGCGACCAGCAGCAGCTACTGTTCGGGAGGATGTCAAAGCTGGTGAGGATGTTAGACCTTAGTAGACTAGAGAGTACAGAGCTGGGAGCTTTACGTGCGCGCGTATGATGCAGTCATGGACAAGTTCTTGCCAAAACTGGTGGAGTATCCCTCTGCATTTCATGACCAAGTCGACACGAACCTCAATTCCAGTCACGGGGCCGCTCCCTCGTCAAGTCCACCTGAGCATTCTGACGATCCTCGCGATAACTTTGACAGCACCACGAGGCGCTGTACTACGATTACGCCTGGAGCTGATCCAAATCATATCCAACATAACGGTCACCTCGTTTTGGGCTGCATGCCCCAGCAGCGTACAGCAGCAGTGGGAGTGGGACCAAGCTGTTACGCATCTGACCTGCATGCATCAACTTGCTCCGAAGGATCAGAATTTCCCCACTCGAGATCCGATGACTCTGGAGAACACGAAATGAATCCGGCGCTGTTCAGGCTGGGAGAATCGTTCGAGCTTGGATCACGAGCTCTAAGACACTCCGCTGCACAGATTGATCGTTGCCACGACAATCAAGGTGGTTATCAAGCTGGACATGAGCAATGGGATCAGGAGTCGAGTCCGCAGGAACTCGCTACCGCAAAACCCGGGCTGATCCGAACGGATTTCGCAATTTTTTTGGATCAAATAGTTGGGTTTCAAGAGAATACATCGCGGCATCTGTCTTCATCGACGACGACCTTGGGCGGCATCGGCGATCAGATCGGCAGTAGCAACCATTGGGCTCCAAATCTATTACTGGAGTGTGCACGGGCAATCGCAGCGAGCGACACTCTCCGCGTCCAAAACCTGATGTGGGTTCTGAACGAGCTGGCTTCTCCTTACGGAGACTGTGACCAGAGACTGGCGACCTACTTGCTGCAGGCGCTTTTCTGCAGGGTGATGGGTACGGGAGCCCAGTGCCATGGCATACTCTGTGCAGCCGCCGAGCAGAGCTATTCCTTCGAATCCTTGCGTAACATGATCCTCACATTCCAGGTACCAACAAACACAAACCTAGCTAGTACTCTTCCAATCAAGACTCCTGCAGCTTTGCTCCGTCGCGAACTGATCTCTCTGTAGATCAGCAGCAGGGTTTCTTCTTCTTCCAACTTTGTCAAGTAGGTGGACTAGCGATCGTCCACAAGAGGGATGAGCCAAATTGGGCTAGAGATCAGACAAAACAGTAGAAATTTTTGAGAATCCTGCCTAGTTCTGGTGACTTTAAGGAACTCATTCTCTAAATCTGGCGACTTCAAAAAAAACATTTCTCCAAACTATGGCGAATTTTGAGCAGTTTTTCCAAGAAAACCCTTAGTACAACCCGCACCGGATTTACTTGCGTTTTTAGTCTATTCTTGGAGTTAAAGTTAGACAATTTTCCTGCAAGGGAAGGAATCATCCAAGAGCTCTTTGTGATGCAGGAAGCAAGTCCTTGGACAACGTTTGGTCACGTTGCGGCGAACGGAGCGATGATGGAAGCGTTTGAGGGCGAAATGAACATACACATAGTGGACATAAGTAGCACGTTTTGCACGCAATGGCCGACGCTGCTTGAAGCGCTTGCGACAAGGGCGGAGGGAACACCCAACCTCCTGCGACTGACGACGATTGTGTTATCCAAAGAAGAATCAGCGATGAAGGTGATGAGACAGATCATGACGAGACTGGAGCGGTTCGCACGACTCATGGGCGTGCCTTTCGAATCTACTTTGATGCAAAAATCGCAACTGGAGACTCTGGAGCTCGCGGAGCTGAATCTGAAACAAGATGAAGCTCTCGCTATCAATTGTATACACACCCTCCACCACGTCTCAGAATCCACGACTGCACTTATAACGCCCGATGCAAGAGCAGCAGCGGCGCAGTGCAACACTATCTCTCCTCGTGATCTCGTTCTTCACACCTTCAAGAATGCCAACCCCAAGGTAAAAAACAAAATTCTGGGTCTAACCAGTGGAGCTGTAAGAGTCTCTTTCCATTAGGCTATTGTGATCACTGTTACACACAATGTTGCGCTATGGTCACAGCAACCTAATGGAAAGCCACTGATATAGGGCGTTGTTTCTTACTGGTAAGTGCATGGACATCCACATTCCATTGGAGAGCTGCAAGTGTGGTGAAAATATGTAATTAATCGTGTTAGGAACTCTGGGAACACATGTTCTAAGCTCTAGATCATTTGTATTCAAATCTTCAATTATTGCGCTACTCATCAAGTTGAGGAGTGTGAATCTGGCAGGCCTTTTTTTTTTTTTTTTCCCAAATAAAGTTAAGAAGGTGGACGGGGGAGAATCCAAAAAAGAAATGACTCAAATTTGGCTACAGATCAGACGGAAAAGTAGATTTTTTAAAGAATCCTGACTAGTTCTGGCGAGCAATGGGAACTCATACCTAGTCTTAATATGGTGACATGTGACTTCTTCCCTCAAGATATGGCGACTTTTGCAACAAAATTTGAAAAAATCCCTTTGTACAATTAGAACTGGGTTTTTTTCCCCTTTTGTCGCCACCGTGCGAAAATTCGCCAAAAGAAGAAACATTGAATGTGGTTGTGTTTGTCTGAGCTCTAGATAATAACGATAGTGGAGGACGAGGTGGACCTGGTGTCGTCAAATTTCATGACGGGCTTCAGCGAGGCGCTTCGTTACTATTTCATCCTGTTCGAGAGCTTGGAAGAGAGTTTTCCGCGAGCTAGCAACGAGCGTCTGATGCTGGAGCGAACCTGCGCGCGGAAGATGATCAATCTTCTCGCCTGTGACGATTCATCCCAAATTGAGGAACGCCAAGAGTCGGGATCGCAGTGGGCCACTCGCCTCCAAAGACTGGGTTTGCTTCCTGCCCCCTTCAGCGATGACGTCGTTGACGACGTCCATGCCCTTCTCAAAAGGTATCCAAACCGTTCCAACCCCACTGCAGCATCTGATGCTTCCTTATATTGCAAGGTAGAATTTTACTAACAATCTCAGTAGTACTTACATCCCTCCAAAACATAACTAGAAAATCTAAAATGGTCTGAAATTCACCTTCAAATCACTACAAGAGAATGTGGTTTCTTTCACACAAAAAGCCTGAGCTCATGACACATGTATGTGTGAGGTAAACTTTGTGATTTCATCCATTACAATGTACAAATATGTGATGTTTATTGCGGCAAATATTACATTAATCATGTGGCAATACCTAATGTCAATGCGACCTAATGTGCAAGATTCTGACCAACTGATCCTTATAGACCGAGGATTGTAATTGGGACCACGTACCTACAACTATTGACTATGTAAGGACTCCTGCATCTAGAAGTGAGCGGATCTGCTGCAAAAGAACTTTATCAGAGAGCAAACATGACTTGGTCAGAACTTCCTGCAGGAAGCCTAGGACCAACCTATAAGCACTCATGACTTAGAGTGCTCCACTGGCCAAGTTCTTTCGCCTCAATAACGTGATCACCCATGATCTCCTTTCTTCTTTTTTTCGGTTTCTCAGATTCCGGATCAACCTCAACCATGATGCATGCGTGCTCAGAAATACAAACTCAGTTTTTCATATCTAGTCCAAGATTGATCAGCTAGAAGAAATCAATTCATCAACTGCAGCAAGAACTCACAACCAAAACTTTCTTTTGGTTTTAATGAGCTGGGTAGTTAAGAAATTGTCGTAATGACCACCACTGCTGGTTCTCATGCAGGTACAAAGATGGGTGGGGATTGAAAAGCCATGATAGCAGACTGTTTCTAACCTGGAAGGACCAGGCTATTATATTTGCTTCATCATGGAAGCCAAATCCTGCAGCAGCAAGAAACCGAGCTGCTGCAACAACAGAGGGCGCTGCACCACCAGATGAATTTTATGTATAATTAAATCTTTCAATTGTAACTAGACTAGCTGAGATTAAACTTATGTATAAAAATCGTTTCAGGTAAATTGTAACTCGACTAGCTTCTTCTTGATTTAATGACCTGAGCTTCTAATCATGACCCAATGTACGTGAGGATGGGTACCTAGTCTATTTCCAAAGTGCAAATTCATTTTTCTTCATATTTTTTTTGAGTCCCAATGTTGAGAGACTGATCCAAGAATGATTAAATTAGTGCCCACTGGTCATCCCATTGACTTGAAAGGAATTATAATTTCCTGACAGATCTTTGTATTAAGCTTGACATGTCCATTGAAGATAATATATAAGAAATGCAGACACAACAAGAGAATGTGGTATGTTCTGATCACATAAAGAGGCGCAGCTCATGACTTACGTGTGTGAGGTAGACTTTGTGGTTTCATCTATTACAATGTATAATTTGTGATGTTTATTGTGACATATATTACATTAAAATTATGATTGAACTTTTGAGTTATGGCACATGTAATACAAATGTAATATCTGCTGTTATTTATGTTACTTAGTCTCAAATTGCCATTTTAATGTAATATATGTTTGCAATAAACACCACTTTTGTACATTATATTGAATGAAACCACAAAGTTTATCTCACACATGTTTTGTGACTCATGGCTTTCTGTGTGTGAAAAACCACATTCTCCTACATATATGTAGTGAGATCTAGATCACCGACTGGCTCGATCCAAGCTGCATAAGCTTCATCATGATAAATTGAACATCATGTGCGTTTACAACCAACAAACCATAGATCAGTAGCAACGGAATGAATCTCCTATGGTTTAGTACAAAAGAGTACTGATCATCTATATGCTCATATTAGAAGCTGGTTTTCTTCTCACTTTTGTGAGTTACTTGGGAAGGCAATAATTTACAAGAGGGCCTAGCCAGATTTGGCTACAGGTCAGTGAGGGAATTGGAAATTGTTAGAAGGCAATGTCTATATATGGCAAATTGAGAGGTTTCTGCCTTGAAACATGAGGTATTTGGTGCATTTTTTCCGAAGAAAACCCAACTTAGGGCCTTTGCAGCCCCTTTTTTCGGTTGCCAAAGTGGCAATTTTCACCAAAAAAACATGACTGATTATATAAGTGGCCACAACTTCAAAATTAACATGACCAGTACCATGCATGGATGAACTGGTAATGTATTAATCCGAGGTCTCAGAAAGTAAGATCTGTGCTTATTAATCAAGCACTATAATTTATTTTACCTGAACAACTGAGATGATTAAGCAAAATGAGCACAATATTAAATATAGATCAGATTTGAGTAGATTGACGCTTCCAATGGCAAGAATTTACACATCATTGAAAACAACTAAGTTCAATCCTGTTTACATTAAACAAATACAATAATCTGGAATGGTTGAGGTAAAGTCTAGATCAGCCTTTTAGAGATTGTTATGCATACGTAGTTGAGGTATTTATGAGGAATTTACAGGCTTTTCCACCCAATTTGTACCTACAAATAGTTGAGGTCGTTATCCTTTAAGAGATTGATAAAGGCATGGATGTTCCCACATTTATTCTCCACCTTGTTTGATATATGAATGGCCATCTTATTGCAATTTGAGTTATCCTTTCCTGAGCTAGGTAGCCACATCTCTTGCATTAATGAGTAGGTTGTTTGCCATCAGTGTTTTTGTTAGTTTATTTTTAAAGAGTGCTATCTAGAGTGGCTCCCAACATTGCAACAGCAGAGAAGGCAGGCAGGATGACCCTCTCTTAAATTACCAACTCAAAGCAAAATGATGACACGTGAAAGCAATCCTTGAGAGGAAAAAGAAAAAGAATTAGAGTGATAATGAAAACAATGACAAGGGGAGCCATTGCATCCACTTTCCAACTCTTCCATCGAATCACAAGGTGCAATTTAGGCGATTCAATTTGGTTTAAATTCTCTTATGATTTCCTTCAACAACAAGAGGAGATTAAGGAAAAATTTCACGGGTATATAAAAGAGCTTGTCCTCCATCCTCTCCCCAATCATCAAGTGTTTACCAGTGAGTTTTTTGGTGACAAAATAACACCAGATTTCATGTTTCATTTGAATCTAAGCTATCACTACGCTATAAATTTTGGGGGTTCATTTGAGGCAAACTCGCCATATGGCTAAAGAGCTAGTAGCCTCCTCTTTCACCAAACTCATAGCATACTCAACCATGTTTGTTTTGTATGTTTAGGTCCCCATAGAGGTGTCCTGGCATGTGTATTTTGGTTGCATGCTGAGGCCTATTATTGTCATTAAGGTGATTAGAAACGACACTCATGTTTACTATTTACAGGCCTACTTGTTTGAAGAGTTGTCTTTATGCATGATGAACTTAGTATTTCCTATCCTTGGATGATTGGATCCCAAGTTTGGACATGTGAATTCCATGTTCTGTGACAAGAGGGAACAGATGTACCTTTTGTGTGTCCCATACAGCTTTAAATTCTTGCACCTTTCAGTCTGTTATTTTCTATCATTCTCACCCTTAGATCTTTACATTCTCATTGTCCTGTTACAGAATGTGATGAAATGTACTTCTTTTAATATCCTCTAGTAGAGTTCTGAACTTGCATCTTGAAGTCTATTATTTCACCCAATGGAGGACAGAAACACTTTTAGGGTCCAAGAGAGTGTTCCTTATGTGAAGTTTGAACCAATAGTTGCCTGTGTTTCTTTTTGGCTAAGTTTTCACCACCTGGCAACAATTTTTTAAAAATTCCAGTGGCACTCATGCAAAGGATTTTGATGATTTTTTATTTTCTGAAATTGCTGTATTTAGACAATGGGTTCCAGTGGGTTGCCAAAATATAGCAGGATTCTTAATTTGTTTTACTTTCTTCTCTGGCTTGTAGCCAAATTAGTCAGGCCAAATTGACTAATTCCTCTTGTAGATGATTGCCAGTGTGACTAATAAACCCAAATTGATTCACCCAAAAAAGCCTTGATTGCTGCATGTTAAAGTTAAGCACAGCTTTAATGTTAAAAGTCTGGCATGGCTTCAAATGCAACTTTTTTGCCTCAGATTTAATTATGCCAAATCCGCCTTGGTGAAGTACTTTTTTTGGGGCGAAAAATCGCTACAAGGTAACACAGTTTTCTGAAAGTGAAATATTCTGTTGCAAATTCCCCTTGTTCTGAAAAAATCATATAAAACTGTTTTTTTGGCGAGGGTGTTTATAAATTCTACACAAAAATCTGACATTTATGTCTATTGGCTACAGTTTTAAGAATTCCTTGAGATAATGTTGCCAATTAAGTCGAAATCGGTCTAGAGATGCTTACCACTGGCGCTGTATTGGGAAATTGGGGGAAAAAAAAAACACTGCCTAGGTGGTCAAATTGCAGTTAAACAAGACCTTAAGTTTGGCAACATGTTGAGTACGTGACAGAACCCACAAACATATGATTGAATGTTAGTTAAGTAGACACACTATCATTTCAAGTAGACACACTTGCACTTGAGAGAAGCTAGCTCCTACATAGTAGTAAGGAGTCTTTCGAAGATGTTCGAAAATTGATGACACTAGTGGGAAGCCATCCATCAGGAAGTGTTCCCATCTCTTTGAACCGTGCTCACCTCCAAAGTCTTGACACCCACCATTACTGAAAACCTTTCCCACGGAGAAAAAAAGCAATGCAATCTGCAAAATTAGAAACTCAAATTTTCTTTTAGTATCTTGCACTGAATGGAATGTAGAAAATCATGTTGGTTGGGGTACGTATCAACTTTTAAACATACCAACCTGGTTCTAGCATTGGGTACTTCTTTAAAAATTCATCCTAGCCTAGTACTAATAAGAGGTATTGGGGTATTTTTCAAAAACTTTCATATCAGCCTCATCTTGGTATTGAGTCCAAGACTGAGTGTTTTTTTGGGCCAGTTTTTCCTTTATAACAAAACCTGCAGTCTCCATATTGAAACAATTTTTTATGTTTTTTTAATTTTGTTAGCCTCGTTGTCTGCAGGTTTGAGTTTGGTTCTTCAAAACTTAAAACCTTACACTTTCAGTTTTTACACATTTAAAATTCAAGAACCTTCAGGCCAAATTTGAAAATCGAGTCTACCTTCATGTGCATGCTACACCCTCCTCAAGACTGGATATTGTATAAGTACAAAGTTTTTCAACAATTTGAAACTAAGGATTGCATAAACATAAAGTTTTTTTTAATTAGTTAAAATTAGGGACATTATAAATATGAAGTTCTACAATTAATTAGATCCAATCAATTCAGCCTACTTGTCAACTTTTCAAAAAAATTCAACTTGTTCACCAAAAGAACAAATCTGTAATTTATTTTTAATTTTTTCCAAGGTTCCAATTCAATTCTGATTCTAACAAAGGGTTAGTTTCGCATCCAATTCTTGTGCTAGTTCCCAAAACAAAAAGGTGTTGATATCGAACTCTTTCTCAATGAGTTCAACATTCCAAGGCAATGAATCACAAAAACTACCAACACTGGTATATATACTTGATTATTGAAACGGATACATTAACTAGTCGTACCTCAAGTCCATGCCAAGCTCATATTGGTAGAAGACTAACGGTATTGCCTCATGTCATACCAGCCTAGTATAGTCCTTTGATGCCAATTCAAAGGACAGACTATACAATACCATGTACAAGCCTTGTACACTAGATCAAGATTGGTACAATCCAAGCTATTGAGTGACTAAATTGCAGAAATTGTGGACATCATCATGCTTCCTGGATGGTTTGATGTGGCATACTCTTGTGTGATCTGAACCCTAGTGCACCAGTTGCAAATCCGCATACCTACCAGAGGCTTTTTTCCACAAAGTTTTGCCACTTGGGGTCCAAAAAACATCCAATGTGACTCATACTAAGAATTTTTTTCGTTTAATAAAAAAAAGGCTCCAAAGACATTTTGCCATATTTACACAATAGATTCCAGCATGTTGCCAAAATATAGCAATTCTTTTCTCTTTTTTAAATTACTTTCCTTTCTGACCTGTAGCTGAATTTTGGCTTAATGCTCTTGCGATGATTGCCAGTGTGTGGTGACTACATCACAAAATTGAAAAGAAAAACCCTAGCGACTAACCATTCAGTGTAAGAACAAAATCTATTTGTGATGATAAAATCACTCGAATCATTCTATTATTCTGGGATCCTAATAATCCTCGGTTGGTTCACTCAATCAACCCCTCATACAAATAGTCAGTGACACCCTGAAAGGCCCTTTCCATGTGGACGGTATAATACTACACTGGCATTACTTCTGGGGTGCTTTGTGGTGCCAAGCTGTAGTGCGTATGTTCAAATGATGGGTATTTCAATATTTGGAATGATGGGTATTTCAATGCTTGGAATGATAGGTATTTGAATATTTGGAATGATGGGTATTTTCAATGCTCGGAATGATAGGTATTTCAATATTTGGAATGATGGGTATTTCAATGCTTGGAATGATGGGTATTTCAATGTTTGGAATGATGAGTAATTTGATGTTTTTTCATCGTTTCAACAAGTGTCACAAGTTGGGTAGATGAAGTTTCACAACAAAATTATTGAGAATCTATTATATTGTCCACATGGAAGCTTCTTTCAAAGTCACTGACTAGGAGGTTACCTATGCAGGCTGAGTGAACCAACCACCCCACTAGTGCACCAATGTGATGACAACCTCGACTCCATTTGGATGAATCTCAACTGAGATTGATTGCCGGTAGGACACCAATGTGATGGACATAGGGTAGGTGCCAATTATCTTACCGTGTTCTATAACTACTTGTAAGTAGGGGGATGACATACAACATCCCTCAACCCCAAAATATGGGATGTTTCCTAATTTTCACCACACTCCCTCGAATCTCTTGTAAAAAATAAATCCATATGGAGTGGAATGTTGAGTGATCGAATAGTTTTTGTGTAGGGTAAAGCCATGGGGTGGGGGAGTTCCCAAATTAAGGGGCCTAGGATGACGAGGTAGCATTTTGGTGAAGTCCCCCAATTGCTTGTTTGTAATAACTTCCATATGCTTTGCTACATTGAGGGATCAAATAGTTTTTGTGTAGTGTAAAGCCATGAGGTGATGGCATTCCCAAAACAAGGGTCCTCAGGTGACTAAGTAACATTTTGGGAAAGTGCCTCACCATAGGTCTTTACCAATGTTGGGTGGTAATCACAAAAGCTTTCAATTACTTAGTCAATTTTCAACCTGGTGCTTATTATGAGAACTAATGTTTATCGAATTATATGATACCTAGGTAAATAACCAGCCTATCATTTCTCAATGTAGTAAACTACAATATTTATTTAAGGATCCTAGCATGTTTCCAAAACCTCCTAGAACAATACCTATGACAATATCAACCCAAAACCATTCCTAAACCTAGTGACTTTTGGTGCATTTTTTGGTGGATTTGTTCGTCACCAAGTGATGAAAATTCACCAAAAAGACAACATTGTTTATGAAGTAGGTGTGAAATCCCTCCTATTTTCTAGGCGTGATATTCATGGATGTAATGTCCCCTCCAAGTCCAATAGGAAATTTTGTGGAGTGCTTTGCAAACTAGAACAGCAAGAGAGACTGAGACTTGAACCTGAAAGTTATCCAGGAGTGTTTGTGATAATCTGTTGATCAATTCATGTTTCCTGGTTTGCACCACTGCTCTGATCTGCACATGTAAAATGATAACAGAATCTCAATTTGACGGCACCTTGGTGCATGCTCTTAGAACCATATGCTTCCCTAGGGAAAACTCCTTAGCATCAAGATGTAAACCAATTAATAAAACTTGAAAGAAGCTCCTTATACTTTGAAGAAGCAAAAACCCTTTCAAAAACCTATCCCTGTCCTTGAGAAGGCAAAGATGGAATATGGTGAAGAGTACCTTGTGGGTGGTTTGAACATTCAAGATGTTGATGAGGTCATGGCAAGCTTGGTTGCCAATTGTTGCTAAAGCTTGGTTTGTGAACAACAGAGCCCCAGACACGATGCTCACTGAGGTCCAAACACTTGAATTAGTGAGGCACTGTGGTAAAGGAGCACAAACAGTTGCCACCAGAGGTATAACTAGTGCCTGGATTACAGAGGTCTGGGAGTCTGCATGTTAGAAAGTCATTGTTGGCAGGAACAACACCGGTTTTGATACCTCTGCATTTGCCATATGGCATACCATACGAAGGACTGAACATATGTACAATTTTCAATATCAACCTTTTAAAGAAAGTCCACACGTGTGATCTTGATCTCACAAGATCAGCTCAACACTTGCAAATAGAGTTCAGCTGTACAACAAGTGATCTACCATATCCTGAACCAATCAAAAGATTCACCAACAATTCAGAAGATGGCACAATGACCTACTGTCTCCCATGTAAGACTACCAATAAAGAGCAACAAAACAGCTGTAGACATAGGTGCATTACACGCACTTCAGACTGCAGGTGAATTCAGCAATAAAAAATGACCCCAAAAGCCATAAAGGACACACCCAGATGAGGCCCCCTCACACTCAAAACGGTTGGTATGTAAACAGGTCTTCATATGAAGAAGCAGGGGCAAAAAAAACTAGGCCAAACAAGAAACACTATCTTGAGTAATGAGAATGTCTCCATAAAACACTATTTGAAGTCAAACCAAAAACAATTGAGAAATGACCCAATAATAAGGTTACAAATAATAATTCCAGATCTGACAACTGAAAAGCAAACAATTAGCAAGAATGAAAAAGAACAAAACAAACCCTAAAGAAAAGAAGGGGGAAAAAAATAACCAAAATCAGGGAAGCAGTTTGGACAACAGCATCATATAAACCATGTTCAAGGACCTTCAAGACCAGCAGTAAAAGGAGAACAAGACACAAAGAAACATTATTACACATTACATGAAGCACATTGCAAAAGACTAATTGTATTGCAGTATGTAGGTCACCAGAAAAAACATGCACAAATTTCTCCATTTTTGTAACCCTGAACTACTCCTTCCTGACTCTGGCAGAAGCGGCAGCCACTGTAACAGCTCCTCAGGGTAGTACATAGCCCTAGTTTAGCACCAAGTTCAGTGAGCAGCACCACATCAGGCAGGGTCCGTCTCTTCTCCCACTAGGATAACAAATTTGATCATTCCTGCGCCAGCTAGATTGTTTCTTCTTATGAAGAAGTGGAATTTTTCAGATAGGCAATAAGATCTGCTCGCTCTTGTGGCTTTTTCAAGCCAGGAAACACCATCTTTGTCCCTGGAATATACTGCACATCACCACACCACAATCCAGAAAATCAGTAGACCTAAAACCCTAACCATACAAGCTCTGCACTAGCAGCAGATCTCCTCTTGCATGCGGTGATGATACGTTTCCAGTGCTAAAGTCTATTTTGAAGAATTTATTAGGGTTTGTTCTACAGCTTCCTTCCCTCACGGCACGGATCTATCATATCGGCCAGCTTGCTCTGGACTAGATTTGCAGCCTGGCCTGCAGCAGCATCTCAAAACAAAAGCTTCATACCTTCTTCGGGTTCAGCAGATACTCGTAGATGTGCTCTTCGCTCCATACCACTGCTTTGTTCTTGTTGGCCGCCGAATACGTGTAGCCCGGAGTTGTCCCAGACGTCCTCCCGAACAAACCGTGCAAGTTCGGTCCTGCAGTCGCAGAAACGACGACATCCGCAAAACTAGTTGTAAGTAGATCGCTCTCCGGCAACCTCCGCAAACAATTATTTTCTCTCCGCCGCCACACTATCTTCGCTCTCTCTCTCTGTCACGGCAACTCCCGAACTTGGAATGGAAATTTCTCTATCTTTCCTTTTTACTCTAGCTTAGATTCATGAACACGGATGATGATCTCCGACCGAAGAGAAAACAATACTAGCAACAACATCAACAATAGATCATGCCGGAGATCGATGAGACGTCGACGAAGAAGCTACGTAACAAATGCAAAAAATTACCTTGCTTGTGACCAGCTGCCTTCTCCACAGCATGACACTGCGCGCACTTCGTCTTGAAAATCTTCTCTCCGGCTTTCTCATTCCCCTTGGGCGCCTCCGCGAAGGTCGCCATCGTCGTCGACGGTCGGTCGTCACACCGACGGCGGTCCTCGACTCAACAAGACCGATCTAATCCCACAACGCACCAATTTCCGCCCAAAAAACACCCACGACACAATGGAGAGAAAACAGCAGTTTCAGTTTGCTTGTAGCAGATTTCGACGCTCTCTGCTGCTGAGGATCGGCGTGTTTGGTTTGCGCTCTGGTGTTCGTGTGCGCTACGATGCACGCGAGAGGTGCAAATGGTCTCTGTCGTCGCCATGGAGGCTGCGGGAGCTCCAAGGGTTTCGAGACGACGCGCGGCGCCGCCGCGTGGCGCAGTAAAACAGTTGGATGCTTGGATGAAAACGTCGTCGGATCGTTGGATGAAAGAAGGGAACGTTTACTTAGCGAAAATGATGATTTTTCAAACACAAACATGAAAAGATGTTTTTTTCCCATCCAAGTGAAATTTCACCAAACCATCCAAGAACCCGACAACTTTTCATCCCATCTAGGATTTCTTCATCCAGCTGTCCAACAACTTTTCTTCTCATCTATTATTTCTTCATCCAACTACTCAACAAATTTTCATCCCACCTATTATTTCTTCATCCAACTATCCAACAACTTTTCATCCCATTGCATGTTTCCATCCAACTATTTAATTTTCTCATCCAACTAAAATTTTCATCCAATTATCCAACTATTTCTCATCCAACTATGTTTCTCATCGAACTATTCAAAGATATATTTTCCCACTCATTTGACTATTTTTTCATTGAACCATCAAATTATTTTCTTCGTCTGACCATAAAATGAATTCTTCATTCAATCATCCAACTATATTTTTCCATCCAATCATCTAACCATTTTTTTCATCCAACCATTGAACTATTTTCATTTGAACATCCAAATATTTTTTTCATTCAACCATCCAACCATTTGACATTTTTTTCATCCAAACCATCAAATTATTATTTTCTCATTCAACAATCAAACTATTTTCTTCATTCCAACACTATGTTTTTCATTTTTTTCGAATTCAACGAAGTGATGAATTTTTCATCCAACCATCCGCCTCCTTTTTTCCTCCAACCATCCAACTATGTTTTCTCATCCAACCATCTTATGATGTGTGTTTCATCCAACAATCGAACTATTTTCTTCATTCCAAACCATGCAACCATGTTTTTTTCATCCAATCATCTAATGATTTTTTCATCCAACCATCCAACCATCAATGACTAGGTTTTAAACTCCTTTAGATTGTCATTTGATTTACATCCATAATCGACGATGAGGTTTTTAACTCCTTTAGATTGTCATTTGATTTACATCCATAATCAACGATGAGGTTTTTAACTCGTTTAGATTGTAATTTTATTTACATCTATAATCATGGATGAGGTTTTTAAAACTCGTTTAGATTGTAATTTTATTTATATCCATAATCAATGATGAGGTTTTTAACTCTTTTAGATTGTAATTTGGTTTACGTCTATAATCATGGATGAGGTTTTTAACTCCTTTAGATTGTAATTTTATTTACATCCATAATCAACGATGAGGTTTTAACTCTTTTAGATTGTAATTTGATTTACATCCATTATCAACAATGAGGTTTTTAACTCCTTTAGATTGTATTTTGGTTTATGTCTATAATCATGGATGAGGTTTTTAACTCCTTTAGATTGTAATTTGATTTACATCCATAATCAACGATGAGATTTTGAACTCCTTTAGATTGTAATTTGGTTTACGTCTAGAATCATGGATGAGGTTTTTAACTCCTTTAGATTGTAATTTGATTTACATCCATAATCAATGATGAGGTTTTTAACTCCTTTAGATTGTAATTTGATTTACATCCATATTCAATGGTGAAGTTTTTAACTCCTATAGATTATGATTTGATTTACATCCATAATCAATGATGAGGTTTTTTTACCAGTGTTGGGTAGGTTGGGTTGGTACCCTAGTTTGGTAGGGTAGAATCATCGGTTGCAAATCGGGTTATATTTTTAAAAAATTGGAACCAGAACCATTTTTTTTAAAAAGCCAGAACCATAGGTTTTGAATAATAATAATAGCAACATTTTTGGAATAATAATTTGGGGGTGGGGTGGGGCGGGGGGAGGGGGGGTGAGGGTGGCATTAGGCATGTAGTTCTTACTTTTGGCACATGTCTCAAGGAAACATAATTTTGATTATTTTTAATTTTTTTGGTTTAGGCCTTGAAACGTAATTTTAATTATTTTTAATTTCTTGATTTTACGCCTTGAAATTTTATTTTAATTATTTTTAAACTTTTGGGTTTACGCCTTGAAACATATTTTTAATTATTTTTAGTTTTCTGGGTTTAGGCATTGAACCATAATTTTAATTATTTTTAATTTTCTGGGTTTAGGCATTGAAACATAATTTTAATTTATTTTTTTATTTTTTTGGGTTTAGGCAGGTAGTCAATATAGGTGATCACATTTTATTAGTGGTATAGTGCTAGTAATTAGAAAAAGTTTTAAAAATTTTAAAAATTTAAAAATCAAATTTGGGCTATGCATAAGTAGGTGTAAAACCAAGTCCAATTTGAAACCAAACTTAATTAGGATTTTATTTTTATTTTTTAAAAAGAGAATTGAAGACCAAAAACTCTTCAAATGTGAAGAACCAAGTCTAGAACTAGACTAAAGGATTTATCAAAAACAAAATTTTAATCCTTGAATTGGAATCGAAGGTTTTTTCAAATTAAAAAAAAGCTGAAATTCAGACATGCAATTCTTTTGAAAAGTAAGAGTCGGTCAAGTGTGATTTAGGTATGGAAAATTGAAAGAATATATTTGTCATGTGAATGAAGCCATTGACACATTTTTTTAAATGTGAAATAGTGTCACAACCCTAAGTGCCAATTTTCAAGGAAAAACATTCACCTAGAAGCCACCAAATTTATTTTTAATTTTTAATTTTTGGAGGAGTGTGTCACCACATTTATGTCTACTAGTTACAACTTTAAGTTTTTTTTAAAATAATGTCACCATTTAAGTCATAATTTATGTATGAAGCTAGTCACCCTAGCTCCATAAGTAACTTGGAAAAAAAAAAAAAATTGATTTGAGGATCAAAACATCTCCACTTAACACAATCTTTGAATCATTAGAAAAGTTACAATGTGATTGGCTCACATAACCAAAATAAACTTAATGACTAAAAATTAATCTCATTCAAACCATGTGGCAAGTGATCACTTCTAATTGGTCATTAAAAAAATAAAATAATACACTCTAAAAATTTATTTTGGGGGCCTCTATAATCTAGTGGACAAACTTTTATTACACAAATCTTTTATTTTGAACTATAATGTGTAATGAAGAAAGGTGGAATTTGTAATAAGTTCCAAATTTGAACATGGTTTCAATATTTTTTTATTTTTTTAGAAAAATTTAAACCAAATGTTTTACAAATTTGAAGAATTTGTTTTATCTTCCCCCAAAAAAAAAGGTTCAATTTTCTTTCTTTAAAAGTCAATATTGAAAACTTAAGGTTACTTTCAAAATAGAAACTTGAACAACATTGAACAAACTTGAACAAGCCCTTGTTTTTAGAAGGTATTAGGTTCATAAGTCCTTTAATGATTGATTTTCACTATTTTTTACTAGTTTCAACATGCTTTAAATTAATGGTAAGGCTCCCCATTTTAGGTATATATATTATTGTTGTAAGCTCCCAATACTCAAGGGCTAGTAAATAGATGATGTCAAGCAATGAGACACATTCCTAAACCTATTTAGAGGGCACACTAAATTTGTGAATATCGTGCCTTTTATATATAAAGGTTGTGTCATCAAGTTTAAGTGGTTAGGTAGGCTCAATTTCAATTTGTAGCTTAGGTTTTGTGACACACTTGTAAAGTTATCAAACAATATTGGAATAAAAAAAACTTTGTCAATTCTTGGTTTGCAACAAAATGCAAACTTAGTGATCACAAAGGGAAAAAAAAAACATGGGTGTTTTGAAATGGGAGTAAGAAGAACTCGTTAAATTGAGTTTAAGTGAAATTAACTTTTACAAAGCAAAAAAAAAAAAAAAGATGTCAATGCAAATTATAACTAAAATTGATATTGATAAAAAAATGAAAATAAATAAATAAATGTAACTCACTAATTCTTTTCAAACATCAAGAATTGAATGGCATTGGTTTAACATATACCTTACCCTAAAGGTCAGTTTCGTCATTAAAATAATCCTCAAAATAGTGAAATGAAAATTTGTGAAAATATGAAGTTGACATGTTGAAAATCATCATAATTATCATAGGCCATATTCTGAATAATTTCACTACTCATATCACAATATTTTAGTAGATTTGATGGAAAATATATATAATTTCAAATTTTAAAAACGAATTTATTTTTTGAAAAAAAATAATTATTCCTTTTGTCAATGTGGAAACTGACCCTAGGCTGCTACTGTATTTTCACTGCTCCTACATGTACAACAACTATAATTACCTCTAAAACCTTGTGCATTAAATGCTGAGTTTCTGCATTTCATACCCACATTTAATAAAAACTTCCTTACTTTGCAGACCTCACTCAAAGAGGGTGGGGATAGGGGGGTGAAAAGAGGCCCAAAGACAGGGTGAAGACAGGATGACTTTAGGGAAAAACTCCAAGAGTGATGGATGGCATTTTGTATGCCAAAATTTGGGTGAAGAAGAAGCTCCATCAAAATGTGATGTTTTCGAGCTAAGTGTTTGAGTTTGACATGCAAAATGGTCACAATTGGGTGGGGCTTAATAGAGTCACATATAAATAACCAAACAACCTACTCTTCATTGACAAGCCAATAATCATTGACCTTGGTTGCCACATTTGAACACTCTTGGACCTTAGATTGTATAGCGTCCTTTATTGGGCCTTGCCTACCAAGAGCAAGGAAGGATATTGTGTTGAGATTCATTATAGAGTATAGTAGTAGCTTAATGGATTTTGGCCCCTACTAGCTAATAAATAATATGTCTATTTTTATATGAGGATTTTGGAAAGATGATACACCTAATGGCTTGTGTTGAAACTTGAGATTAGTTAGAGAGTTTGAATATTTTTTAAGGATTTTGGTTTGTTTTAGAGGAATTTTTTTGAAGATTATATTTTGGCATGGTGAAATATTTGAGTTTTCCATAGTTTTTCTTCTTCTTCTTTTGGCTTAAGATACTTGTTAATGCAAATGGCAAGGCAAAAAACAGTGGTGACACACCCCCCCCCTTATTTTCATGATATTGGGGTGGAGAGGGGAAAACAATTAATGTAAACCCTAACCCTAACCCTAAACCCTAAACCCCATAAACACTGATAGAGGAACAATTGGCATCCACCGCTGGAGCTGCTGCTCTTATAACGCCCCCAAGGAGCCCTTAAGAGTGGAGGGGCCTTCTTGAGGGCCAGAACGATGGACCTGTTGTTGTCGGACCTCTCGGAGACGCGCGCGAGAATGACGGACCTCTGGCAGAAGAAGAAGAAGACGATTGGGTCCGTCGTCAACCGAGCCGGCGTCCCTAGATGCCAACAAGTTAAGGACTCTGAGACTCCCAAGTCAGACGGACGGACAGACCAACGGACAGAAGAGATTCGGATTCGCTCATGGGAGCAAGAAGGTTTGTTACGCTTGCCTGGATTTTTGATCTGATCCCAACAAAACCGCAACGCTCAGCACATTTTTCGGTGTCTTTCTATCAGCTGCACCGTTTTGGGTTTGCTGTTTTCAGGTCCCCCACCCTGGCCTCTCTCTCTCTCTCCAGCCCCACCCAACAACCCAACACACCGAAGAGAAAAACATCAGTCTAGTCACTCAGTGTCCAGACTGCGAACTTGGTCGAGATTTGGGTGATTTGAGTTTTGTCACATTGTTTGCTCTTCTTTAGATCCCTCCCCACTGTCGTCACCTACAGTCTCCAAAAGCTTTATTTGCACATCTTTTGGCATTTTAGGGTTTTGCTGCATTTTTTTGCTATTGAAGTTTGTGTTTTCTCTTCCCTGGGGTGGGTGGGTGCTGCTGCTGCTGCTGTTGAGGTCTGTTTTGTGTGACAGAGTCAACCAGTTACTGAGGTGAGCAGGAAGGAAATCGCTGAAGAAGAAAGAAAGAAAGACTGCAGCAGGGAGTGTGTTTTTCTTGTGCTCTCAAAAGCTGAGTGAGAGGTGGGTAATTTTTTGTCCTGAGGAAATGTATTCATTCTTGCAAGAATTCTTGATTTTCCATCTTCCTATCTGCATTCTCTTTAGAATCCAGTTGTTTTTCTATGGGATTGATCATCTTGCAGACATTGATGGAGACACATCTTGCCAAGAACCAAATCATCAACCAAACATCTTAATCAGAACTTAGAAAGAATTCGTTGTCATCTCAGAGAGCTTGAATCTTTTGGAAACTGGAAATCCCGATTATTGCAATTCGTAGAGTCTCAGAGAGTGAGCTTGAATCTGAAACCTGGAATGCTGATTACAATTCCTAGAATCCCATTCTTCAATACCTACTGCCTCCAGGGACTAGTGGTGAAATTTTCCAGAGCTTTTGCACTGAAACAGATCATGAATGCCAAAGAAATTTCCTCACAGAAGTTTACAATATGATTTTTGTGAGTGAAGAGAAACAGCAAAGGAGTTTGAAAGATGGATGGAGATGCAGAAGCTAAAAACTCAAGTAGACGGAGGCTCCAAATGATACATGCCCACCTTTCCTCTCCTACACCTGCCACCGGTACCTTTCCTGTCTTGGTGCTTCCAGGTGGTTGACCAAGCAGATTCTATGAAGCTTTTGAAGGAATTGTTGGAATTTTGTAAAACTTTGTTGAAGGAATTTTGCTAATTGTAATCCACAATATCAGTTTTCAACAGTCTGCAAATCCCTGTATGTCAATTGATGAACAAGGATCTTTGTGTGGAGTGTTGTTAGGTTGTGGCTCAATGTATGGGTGTGGCACAATTGGCAGGGAAGGGTGTGGTGCAATTGGAGAAGCAGCCAACTGCTGCGGAGTTTCATCTCGGTTCTCATACTTAAAACCTTGTTCCCTTTTGTTTGTCATTCTTTATTCCAAGAGATCTGGTTATGTCAGGATCCTTGAGGCAGTTAACTTTGGTAAGAAGTCCTAACTAAAAGAACCATGCTGTCTTGTTTTCTAAAAGGGAGTTTTGAACTTTGGGTGCTTGTGGGCATAATGCAGTCGATGGTTACAGCGTGGTGCTACCTGAAAAACTGAGCACTGGAAAATGGCAAGTTCACAGGTAGTCTGTGTGAAGAGAATGAATAAATATTTTTCAATTTATTACTTGTGAATGTAAATGCGACTATAAAGAAATCCAATTATAATTCTGGGATGCTTTTTGCATGCAACCGTAGTAAAAAAAAATTCCTGTGTTTAGGGTTTATGGGTTTTAGGGGCCCAACAGACAATGCATATTTATGTTATGGGTATTGAAACTGGTGGATTGATATATAGCAGAGTGAAAATTTTGGGCTTGTTTGTTATAGCCTCTCTTGGGTGTCTGAATTCATCAATCTCTGATTTGCAAGTACCTGTGTTGCCCTCTGAATGTCTGTTCCAAGATAACAGCATGGTGTTGTTTTTCTTCTCTTGGTTTTGATGTGCAATGGGATAAAAAGGACTTGCATTGCAGAGGCTAATATGCCAGCACCTTTGGATGGTGTGGCAGATCAATCAAGTCTCCTCTGCAACTTCTGGACCATTGGCCTGATCATCCTGAAATTCAAACACTTCATGACAATTCTGTGTACAACCCTTTTGCCCATTTTGTAGTAGAGCAATTTTATTTGGTATTGGAGCCATGCCAGTTTCCTCCATTTGAGTGCTACTGATTTGTGGTTTGCTACTCCAAATGTTATCATCAGATAGCTAGACTGGCAATGATTTCCCAAGGAAATATCAAAGATACAAATGACTAAAATAGCTGGGATTTGTGTTTTTTTTTGGTGAAGCTATGCATCAAAGGCTTTTGCGGATAAGCAATGCTTGGGAACCCGGATCCGAGAGGATGGGTCAGTTGGCGAGTAAATACGACTACTTCCTCTGAAACTTGGAATTTTTGTTGCTCTACTTCCTTGCATTTTTCTTTCATCTCTGGTGCAAGGTTTCAAAGCCCACCCACCCAATGGCAGTTATTCGTTCACTTATTCTGCCTTCGCATTTGCAGGTATAAGTGGATGACATATGCGGTAGTAGGGGCAGCACGAACAGCTGTTGGTTCAGGTCTCGTGCAGAACGGAATCCCTAAGGCAAGCTTTCTTTCAAGTCTATACCACATCTGAAGAACCAATAAGTTATCGGTGCCAAATGGGTGGTCTGATCTTTCATGAATTTTTTTTTTCTTTTGCTGGATTGACACACACATATGCTATTGTGTATGTATACACTTAGCTTTGGGATCAGTTCCTTGAAACGAGTGCAGTTTCTTTGGGGGTTGAAAACATGGGCAGGGTTCTTGTGTTGGGCTATATATGATAAACCGTCCAGAGTGGGTAATTACGGAGCTGGCATGTGGCTCCTATTCCTACATTTCTGTTCCTCTGTATGACACCCTTGGTAAGCTTACTAAACCCAGTGTAATGAACACTTTGATTGCCATAGTTTCCAAACCTCAGTTGGTACTTCTTGCCCAGATCAGTGATGATGAGCTTTTCTAGCACCTGGGAAAATCAGAAGGATTTGTCCAAGAGTAAATGATTTTCTCTTTTGTCTTGACAGGTGCTAGTGCAGTGAAGTACATAATCAATCATGCTGAAATTACAGCCCTTTTCTGCAGCCAGGACAAGCTGCACAACGTGAGTTTGCCTTTTCTGTTTCAGCTCGATTTGCATCAATCACATTGACAAGTAATAGGTGCAGATTACAAATATTGTTCAATCACACAAGTCTGTATGTAGGGCAGGCTGTTAGGCTACAGAGAGTAATGCACACAGAAGAATAACTTCACCACTTCTAGTAGAACACAACAGTACTATCAGTGCATTAGACAAAAGCAATCCATCAAGAAAAATGGGTACTGATTGGTGCCATATCGACCTTCCAAACACTAGTTTTCAGTTTGTCATTTTCCGAATCTTTTCCTGCATTTTTTAAGGCATTTGTGGTTTGGTGAAGGAGTTTGTAATCATTTTTATGCCACTGGGTGTTTTGACTTGGGGACCAAAACAGCTTTTGCTTCAATTGTCTGAACTTCCATCAATCCGACTCATAGTTGTAAGTTTTTTGCCAAACTGCTGTTTTCACAACAATCAAGTCATATCCGTATCCCCTCTAGTATTGAACTTGTCCACAATCTTTTCTCTCCTGATAGCTCCATACATTAAACTCGTTGCTGTCAGCTCAATAGTACCCATGCACTCATAGTTACAGAAGATCTCTTGATTGAGAAAGAGTAGATACCAAAGGCTGTCCTGATTGATTGCAAATTTGTTGGTTTTTTGTAGGTTGTTGGAGGTACAGAGAATTCGCTCCCATCAGTGCCCTCTCAATTAGGAATTCACCTTATTCCTTACTCTCGGCTTGAAGCTCAGGTAAAAATAAATAAATATTCCTTCATCCACAAATGTGCTTTACTTCCAGCAGTAGATAGATATGCAGTTGTTGGTGTATACACAGGACATTGGCACAAGATTGTTGGTGGTGGTGGTTTCTAAATGGGGAGTTGCCTGAGTGACTACAGGGGCTAGCAGATACACAACCGTTTGTTCCTCCTCAACCTCATGATGTAGCAACTATCTGCTACACTAGTGGCACAACAGGCGTTCCTAAGGGAGCCATGCTTACACACAAGAATCTGGTGGCTTCTGCAGCAGGGAGTAGCGCATCTATTGACCTTGTCCCCTCTGATGTGTATGTGAAACTTGAATCCATGATAGTCAAGTGTAGATCTGTTTTGAGTATATGATCCTCAGTAGACTTCTAGCATGTCTTTTAACTTCATCTGAATTTTTTCCATCTTTTGTGCAATGTTGGTGTTGCTCCTCCTGGGTTTTCCCTTGTTTTCTTTCATCAGTTTTGTCTGTTTTGTTTTTTTTGTTTTGGGGGGGTTTACAGGCATATCTCATATCTCCCACTGGCACACATTTATGAAAGGATGAATGTGTTGGTTATGCTACACTTCGGTGTTGGTATTGGCTTTTACCAAGGGGTAATATCATTGTGCCCCATTTTACTATTTTTCCACATGTGTTGTGTAGAATTGGCATCTTCGTATTGTTCATGATGATGTAACATTGTTGTTATGGGTGTGTGTTCAGGATGTACTAAAGCTGATGGAGGACATTGAGGTGTTAAAACCCACTATATTCTGCAGTGTTCCTCGCCTCTACAATCGCATTTATGACAAGTAAAAATGCATTCTTCGATAACCTGCATTTTGAGTCTATTTTTGAAGCATCAGAGTGCATAGATATTTCCATTTTTCAGTACAACTTGTTGAAGAACCTAGTGAACAATTGTTCCCATCGTTTGCAATGCAAGAGCACCCTGGGAACCTCTGCATTTCAGTGAGTTTCCAGTGATTTTGCTGCTAACTTTTTTTAAGTAAATATATGTGAAGAAATTGTGACTACTATGGAGAAGTATGACTGGGGCACTTTGACGGGATCAGGATTTTGTGATCTGATTAATTTAGGCATTCAGTGGATGTGAATATGCTCCAACCCACAACTGAGACCAAGTAGGTGATGATTGGTAATGGGTTTTATGGTTTGTTCGGATTGTCATAATAGAATAACCTCGGCAGTGAAGTCATCGGGCACACTTCGGCAAAGGCTTTACAATGTTGCCTATAATGCCAAAAAGGACGCTCTAGAAAAAGGTAAAAGACATTCTGCTCTTTTGATCAATTCATCTGTTCCAGGGACTGTCTCCTCCTGTCAATATAGGTAGATGTGTGTGTATCTGCCATTAGATCTCACTCGTACACATAACCATTTACTTCAAAGTGGTTGTTGCAGTTGCTGTAATATAAGTATTTACTCTTGTTTTTCCTTGGTTTTCTGGGCACTTTTTTTGGGGGGGGCTTCATGAATTCTAAAATAACAATTCATGGATTTTATTTTATTTTCAGGGAAGACTCCATCACCCATTTGGGATCGGTTGGTTTTTAACAAGATCAAGGGAGTATTGGGAGGCCGGGTGCGATGTCTCTGTTCAGGAGCATCACCCATTTCTCCAGACGTCTTTGACTTCCTGAGAATGTGAGTAAACATGGAGGGTATAAATCCCCATTAGCCACAAGCATCTTCTTCCTTGGTTGTGGGGGCGGGGGCAGCATTTGATCCAGTTTATATTTTGGAGAAGGAATCCATTTCCAGGGGACCTGAGGGGTACCTGCACATGATCCATTGTGTGTGGATTGATTAGAACCATAGGAAGAAGATCTCAAAAGGTAAATGGGGGAAGAATGAGAATTATTAAATACTGATCTGAAAGTCTATTCTATTGGGGCCAGATGCTTTGGTGGATTTGTTTCAGAAGGTTATGGAATGACGGAAACCTCATGCCTTGTTGCTGGAAGTGAAGAAGATGACAAGACTTCAGGTCATGTTGGACCACCCAGCCCTGCCTGTGGTAAGAAAAAGACCTTCCAAAAAAATCAATGCTATTTATGCTTCCAAATACCACATGCAAGCACCCATTCCTTAAACCACAACTAAGGTGTGCATACTTGGGTTTGTTTGCTGATCTGTCCACAGAAATCAGTCTCAGTAAAGCAGAATCTTCTTGGTGTGAAATTAGAGGGCTTTGAATGCAGGACATCACAGTGAAGTTGAAGTACAGTATAAAAAAAATAAGAATAAAAAACTCCTCCTTGTGCACTGGTTTTGATTCCACAGAGGTAAAGCTTGTGGATGTCCCAGAGATGGAGTATACTTCAGAGGACAAACCATACCCACGGGGGGAAATTTGTGTACGTGGTCCAACAATCTTCAAAGGCTACTACAAAGACGAGATTCAAACGTCTCAGTTTTTTCTTCCCTCTTCTGATTTTCTTCTCCAACTGTTTTTTTTGCCCATTGTTGATGACTTCCCTTGTGGGGGAAAGGTATAAAAACATGATATTGCATTTGGACCCAGGAAAGACTTTGAAGTGCATGCATACTTTTGAGTCAATATTGCAGTATCATTTGTGATCCAACAATTTTCTACAGAACACAAATGTTGGTCACTTTTGAAAGATCTCTTCCCAACTCTGTTGTCATCACAGAAAGATTGTGAATAATGCCTCTGTTTATGGTGCCTCAGGCAGGAAATTCTCGATGAGGATGGCTGGTTGCACACGGGTGATATCGGGTGCTGGATCCCTGGTGGCAGGCTAAAGATCATTGACCGGTGGGCATAAAGTTTTCTCTCATTTTCTACTTTAGGAAGAACTTGATCTGATCTTCATAGCTCTGAACTCCTTCCTACTGTTCATGGTTTCTGAATTTTTCTTTCCTCACCTTCCTGTAAACATATGCTTATGGTTTGCAGAAGTTCATATTCCTTTTGAGGCACCTTCTTCCTATGATAGATAATGCCTGCACAATTGGGTGGTAGTATTATGGAACAAGCTTGTATTATCTCTCTGTTGTTTTCCATTGCCAGGAAAAAGAACATCTTCAAGCTGGCGCAGGGGGAGTATATTGCACCTGAAAAAATTGAGAATGTCTATACTCGCAGCCAGTTTGTTTCCCAGTGCTTTATATATGGTCAGTACCCATGAACCCCAAGAGTCCCTTGTGTACTGGAGCTAGTTATACAAAACAACTATGGTGCAAATCAGATAGAGCTTATTGGGGAGAATGTACTCATGAACCCCAAGGGTCCCTCACGTATGGTGGCTTTGGTTACAGAGATTATGGAGCTTTTGTTCAGAGATTACAGAGCTTTTGATCAGAGATTATGGAGCTTTTGTTCAGAGATCGTGGAGCTTTTTTTGAGAGATTTATTGCAACTACACGTGGACTTTCTTATATGAATATTATGAACCCAGAAATTTTAATATCGCATACCCTTCAATCACCATCATGACAGAATGAAAGGATTACTCAATTGAGTTGCTTGTGTTGGCATGATATATCTATGCAGGTGACAGCTTCAATAGCAGTTTGGTGGCCATTGTTGTTATCGATCCGGAGACATTACCTGTATGGGCAAAGTCAAGGGGTATCAAGGTGCACAAATCAGACAAATTGCCAATGTTTTTTCTTTTCTTATTTTTTTCTCCTTGCAAATTTGGGTTCATTGCAGAGAGACTGAACAATTGGTCTGCATATGAGCTAAGAAAAAGAAAATAGAGGTATTGCAGATGGATGTTGAAACAATGGTTTGATGGGTATGAAGGGATGAATTGCAGGATGCAGATGACTTGAACAAATTGTGCACTAATCCTGTTGTACAAGCAGCTGTGAAAGCAGACATGGATGCAGTTGCTCGTGAAGCCCAGGTTCTCTTCTACTTTATTTGTGATTTTTACAGAACTTCAGAATTTGAAAGATCAGGTGTCTTCTTCCAACCTATCAATCTCTACTGTTAATTTTCACTTCCCAAATAGCTTCTCTAACCTGTCACTCTTATAACTCAACAGTGAGTAATAATTGATATTTCTGACAACTGCAGTTACGCGGGTTTGAGTTTGCCAAGGCCATTACTCTAGTTGCAGAGCCATTTTCAATCGAGAATGGACTTCTTACACCCACTTTGAAGGTAATCAATCACTTTAGTTTTTGCAATGATTTCATGGTTATGAGTATACCAAAGATATCCTTGCAAGGCAGGGCAACAGCCGTATGTGTTAAACTGGAATTTAGAACAGCCGTATGTGTTAAACTGGAATTTAGAGTTCACATTTTTCTCATGCCATAGTATTTTCTAGGCAGTGCCATATTGTACATTTCACCTTCTTGGTTTTGGAGAGAGATTGATTGCTCCTGTGTTTTTGGGTGTGGTTTATTGGCAGGTGAAGAGGCCACAAGCAAAGACCTTTTTTGCTAAGGCAATTGCAGATATGTATGCAGAAGTTGCAGGAAAAGAACAATCACAAGTTCCTAGATCAAATTTGTGAAGTTAAAATCATTCTTGTGCAAATTTCAAAACATTTTGGGTTTTCCTGTAAAAGGACACCACTGAGAGCAAAATAACTGGGAGCAAAACCCCACCAGTTTTGCTGACCCAAAACTGTTGTCACAGCAGCCAAAGCTTCAAAAAGCTGGACACGAATGAGGGAGTAGATGATGTTTCATTGACAGGATATGTTCTTTTGTGCTCTGGACCACGGATCTTGACTCGGTTTCCAATTGCCTTGATTTTGTTGATTTGGCCTTGTATTGCATCAAACGGTAATGGTTGCAAACATGTATTTACCTTGTATCATTTTCTCCCATGCCCACCTCCAAAATCTGCTGGTATTTCTCAGTGTTGCCAGTGTGAAACCCAAGTCTAGTTATGTGATAAACTCAGAGTTTAGTGTATGAGTATGGAGATGCTGATAACTGATTTCATTTTGGGTGGAGTGTAAAATTGCGCTGTGAAATCAGCCGCCTGATGTTTTGCTCATAATACAGGTACAGTATACCTCACTGCAAATTTCTTGTATTCTCAGTCTTTTGTGCACTCTTTCTCTACAAATGATGCACTTACAGTTGACCTGAAGCTCTCTCCCACTCCTGGTTGGTGTAATGCAGGTTATGCAGTGTGTTACGCATCAGCAGGTATTCATCTAATGTTGGTTCCTACGATCTCTTCATGAGTCCACCCTGATGCAAGAGAAGTTTCCCTACGTATACCTGTACGTTTCAGAGCTTCTGACTTTGGCTTCTGCTCCAATGAAAGACGTATGAGTAATTTATTTTTGTTTCAGAACGCTGCCACCTCTGCCTCTGATGCAAATAATCCCTTCTCTTTACAATTTCCTGGGTGCTTGTGCACTTTGTTTTAATCAACTAATTCTAGTTCCAACCCTCAGCTTTCGCTTCCAAAGTAGGAACCTCAATATCACTCCCATCACAATATCATTTGATCTAGTATGTGTGTGACCAATCATGCATTGCATGGAGCTTCTTACCAGTGTTGTGCAATTATTGACATGGAAAGATCTGTCTTTTTGAATCCTCGCCTATTTTAAGTTTTTTTTTTTTTTTTTTTCCCAAACACCATATTCACAAGGAGATATTCGATACTTTCTCCACCAGTTTGCATCTCATTTCTCTTCAATTTGAATTCAATTCAACTATATCTTAATTCGATTGAATTGGAATTGGTTTTAACTTAATTTAATTTCCATTTAATGTATTTGAATCCAATTTTTTAATTCAAAATTCGATTCAATTAAGTTGCACGCAATGTTACTCAATATTTTTATTTAAATGGAACTTAATTTCCACAAAATCAATTCATTTTTTTAACCAATTGATCATCATTTGCTAGTTTGTGGCAACATTGAGCCCAAGTAATGAAAAAAGTGAAAACTTTTTAAGTTTTGAACCTTGTGATCAATCAATTTGCAACCTTACTTTTCACAAATTTTATGTTGATCTTGGTTTGCTGGCCCTCCCTTCCAAGGCAAGGATATTTTGTTTAGATTCATTAGAAAAGGCATGTGAATATGCATTTGAATTTTGTTCGTTCAGCCACGAAAAGGAGTTCTAATAGTTAGACTTGCACTTCGTTCAGAGGTTGAAATGAAAACAAATTTGCATATTCAATCCACCCAAGCAATTCATTTTGCTCACCACACAAACTAACCTACACAAAACATTACCAACCAACCCAACAGCCCACCATCCCACCTTGTGTAAAAAACCACCAACAAGTCCAATAGGCCAAGGGCTTAACAACTCAACTGAAAAAAAATAAAATTAAGCTTATTCCTCCACCTTCCTGTTGGGGGCTCCACAACCCAAATAAAAATATTGAAAAAAAACTTATGTGATTAAATGAATCAAATTCCCTTTAAACTTATATATGTAAATGGTGCGACCCATACTCATGGTAGTTTGCATTTTTTCAAAATGGTATAATCACCTCCCAACCTTTCACCTCCTACAAACAATTTCTCATACATTGACTTCTTCTCCATTCTTTTGAACATTCATCTCAAGTTATAATGTCTGCAATGTTAATTAATGCAACTTCAATTTAACAGCAAGAAGTAAGAAAGATATGAGACCTATAACATGGTCAAATGATGGCATTGTCAACCTTATGAGAAAAAATATTTGGCCTTTGTTCATGGGTTTCTTTAAGAAAGGATTGGAAAAAAATTCAAAAAACATTTGTGGCACATATCCCCATTGAAAGTACTAGGATTACAACTTAACTAGTTTGGACCCCGTGCTTAATGCACAGGTTTATGTGCATTTGACGGTACATATTACGAAATTACGATTACAAACTACAGTTCCAAAACCTCTTTATATACGACATTTCGCATGTATCTATCAGGACCCTGGCTGTTGCAAATCTTGATGTTTGCACTACTTGTGACCCGTGAAATAGCAACATATAGCTAACCATGGGAATAGACCGGAGATGGCAAATATACCCTAACGTTGTTGAATGTCTGACCTTGACTCTTATTGATTGTGATCGCAAATGCCACTCGAACTGGAAATTGACGACGACGCAAAACAAATGGCCAATCAGTCCTGAAGGGGGAC
>Ga0116227_10001272_pt1 | contig 55648 bp, 37 predicted proteins | sample S1TSphgellanicum_FD_89693 | JGI IMG/M metagenome (GOLD analysis project Ga0116227, IMG submission 89693) | Host-associated microbial communities from peat moss isolated from Minnesota, USA - S1T2_Fb - Sphagnum magellanicum MG | ecosystem: Host-associated > Plants > Peat moss > Unclassified... | reverse complement strand
TGGGAGTTCACTTGGGAGTGTGAGGGTTCACTCCCTCACACTCTTTGCACTCCCGGGAGCATGTGATATGACTCCTGGGTCTACTTATAGGCCCGTAACCTTGCAACCCCCTTGCCTTGGTCGCGAACCAAGGCTAAGGTTGCGACACACAACATGCTATGGGCTTTGGTCTTTTGAAAATAAAATATTAATAATAATAATAATAATAAATTTTTAAAAAAGGGTTTAAGACTTGTACCACTTGTTTCTGCATGTTTTATCGAAAGACTTGGAGCTCTCCATTAAAATCTGGGGTTTCATTATAATCAAATCCCAAACCATTGGCTTGAAACTAACAGACAAGTGATATGTAGTAGTTTGGGCATTTGAAACCAATATCTTTATCTTTGGTTCAACACACATTGCTAAACCACAGGGCCCAAAGTATTAATAATAACTCGAATTATTGCTTAAACTTGGGGATTAGGCACACAACCTTCTAAAGCCAATAACTATTGACTTCCATAGCAAAGAATAATCACATGCTTAAATTCAAAAGTATCTTGGAATAAGATAACTTTTGAAGCAAAGTGAGTCTTCATAGGATTTTTTAGTTTCCATGGAGGCACCCTTAATAACTCACATTTTTTGTGCCGTTATTGTCGTCCCTTGCCACTTTTCTTGGTCCAAATAATGGTTTTTTGCAAAATTGATTATGTTTCTTTATTCGAAATAGAAGGCACGCCAACACATACCTTGGAATCATCTATCACATATTAACAACACTTAGACATTGCATGACCCCAACAAAAACCTACAAAAGGTGCTAATAATCCCAAAACCTCACAAGACACAACAAATGTTAATGCAAAAGTCATGGGGGCAAGATTGCTCCTTTCATTTTTAACATATGCAAGAATATGAGTACTCAACCCATGTTTTGCAAATACATCGTTCACTTGTATTACCATGGCATTTCCAAATCTATCTGCAATCTCAAAAAATTCGACAATTACATAACAAGGTTCCCACTTGTCATTCAATAAATGAACAATAAGAACAAATGTAGCAATACCTCCCCTTGACATCCAAAGATCAAAAGATACAGTGCATGTATTACATGATTGTTGAAGGGCTTGAAAAACAAATCTTTCTTTTGTCCACTTATTAATCATAAGCAAAAGTTCTTTTTTAATTTTTTACTATGATGGGAAATTCAATCAAGGATTCTACTTAAGAATTAATATCCTAGAAAAAGGAGCCTCAATGAATGACAAAGGCACAAGTTCCTTTGCAATTAGCAACACAACATCTTCTTCAAATTTTTTTTGATGAAAATCATTTTTATTGTAAGGAACAAAAATACCGAAAATGGAAAAAATAGTGCAAAAAGTTAGGTTGGACCTCTTTTTTGCGGGATTTCTTTCTCTTTCAAGCCCACCCTTTAGCCGTTCAATCCATTCACTCCAAAGTTATTGACGATTGCCCTCTAAACATTTTCGTAATGCAAAAATCCCATTTGTAGATTGATAATTGATCAAACCCTTTTTTTATCCTACATTTGGAGTAAATGGGTAACACACAACACATTTCAAATGCTTAGCTTGTGAAGTTGATTTGAATTGAACTTACTTTTGGTGAAGAAAAATTCAGCAGTGCATAAATGCCCAAGTTGTGGCTATTTGACTCTTATGTTTCCAAAAATCTCAATTTTCTGCCAACAAAGCCCATAATTTTGAATGACGTGTTTATAGAATTATCAACATGTGATGTTGATGTTAAGGGCAAATTATAAGTAGAAGCATAAAACTCCACTCCTAGTGGAACCTCTATGATTTCCCCATCATGATCCATGATATTACCACATGAACAATAAAAGAAACAAGGAGAGCATGACCAAGAACACGAACAAAGCCTAGAAAAACACGACCAAAAATACCAATTGAACCCAGGAGACCATGATCACAAACACCAATAAGGCCCTAAAAGAGCATGACTAGGAAAATTAACAAAGATAGGAGAACACGAACAAAAACACCAATAGAGCCCTAGGAGAGCACGACCATGAACACCAACAAAACCTTAGGAGAACACAACCAAGAACACCATAAAGCTTAGGAAAACATGATCATGAACACCAAGAGTCCATGAAAGCAATGACTAGGAACACCAATAAAACCTAGGAGAGCATGACCATGAACACCAATAAAGTTTAGGAAAACACAACCATGAACACCAATAGAATTAAGGAGAACAATGATCGTGAACACCAACGATGCCCAGGAAAATAACAACCACACACACCAATAAAATCCAAGGAGAGCATGACCATGAACATCACCAAAGATGAATGAGAACATGAGGGACACACCATGAGGAATGAAGACTGCCATTATGCGTTGCAAGACTTACCATTACCAAGCCCACCATTACCGTTGCCATCACCATTGCCACAAATTTGCAAACAACACAAAGAAAAAAAAAGTTAACTCAAGTTTTGCCAACACTAATAGAGCCAAAGAGAATAACGACCAGGAACACCAACAAAGCCCAAGAGACCATGACCACTAACACCAATGGAACTGAAGAGAGCATGACCATGAGTAATGGCAAGGATGAAACTGAATCTACAATTGACCTTTGAAGTTTTTTTTTAAGCTTCCTTTTAAGGTTCATCCTAAGCTCCTAAGTTTCAACTTTTGATCTTTCATGAAAACACAACACAAAAAAACCCCTATCAAATTAGGTCCTACATTATATGTGGTTCTTGTTTTTTTATGATTGCAACAAGAGTTATCAGCATTAGGGCTTTCAATGCATCCAACAAAGTGTGTAGCTCAGTCTCCATAGGGGTTGGACCACTTTATATCACTTCCTTTTGGTTTTCTTACTTTCAATTCAAGTTTTCGTATTTTGGGCACATGAGTGGGATCCAGATCATTTGTGGAGTCATTTGTGGCTAAGGTTTTTCATGAGGAATTTGGCCAATATCTAATTTCCCTATGATTGTAGATTTTCAAGTAGCTTTTGCGATGCTCTCATTGTGTTATGCCCAATGCCCTGGCTATTTGCTTCGTATAATGTTTCCATCTCCAAGTATTTATAACATTACATTGAGTTTGATACTTGCACCATATCTTGTTGGAGAAGTTACTTGGAATGGGATCTTTTTGTGGTTCTATTGATCACTTAGCTCATTGTTAAGCCATTCTTCTTGTTTCTTCAGGTGGGTTGGGCCTCCTTTCTATAGTTTAAACTATTACCTTCGCATTCTTGGGATGTTGGGGCATTAATTGTTCCTGCATTTGTCATTTGTTTCCAACATGATGATCACCTTATTTTTTTGGATGCAATAACACATGTTAAGACTGAAGTCTAGCATTTTTTCATTCTAGATGGCACTATGAGATACATGGACTTTGTTACATCAAGTTGTTCACTCTTAGGTCCCACCCTTTGAAAGCTTAATGGTTTAGTCTTATCCCTAGTTACAAACTTCTTTGACGGATTGCCTACGTGAGCAGGAATTTGTTTCACTATTAATAAACACTTCTTTAGATATCATGTGAACATGTTTTTGCTCATGTGCGAGTTTAGGGGTAGGCACTTAGTTATTAGCTCATCCTACCACACGTGCATTTTGTTTATCCTCAGCCCATTTCCTCACAACACTATGTATTCGTCTTGATTTGCCACATCCTACAATCGCCTATCTTTCATGGTGTTAGTTTGGTCATACCATTGATGATCTAGGTACCCATTTGTTTCGATGCCTCTACAAAAGTGAACATACAACAACCTGCAATACAATTCGAAATATTGTCGCAACTATTACTTTAGAAAGTGGAACACATGTTTAGAGGGAAATGTCCCACCTTTTCCCTTGCCACATTTGATGATGAGTGGATATCCTTAACACTAGAGACATATTTTAGACTTTGATGGACATTGTCATTTTTTACTCAATTCGCACAAATATGGTGCAATGAACATTGACAATGATAACACATGCAACGATGATGGCTATTCGGGAAAAAACATGATCATACGTTGAGCAAGCACTAGGTGATGATTTCACTCCCTCTACTATTGAGACATATGGGTGTTTTCATTTTTGTTTTAATTCATTTTTGACCGCTTGTGCATAGACCACTATTGCATGTCATTAGCGATCTTCTTTAGTCCCCTCAATGTTTTTTTTAAATTATTGAGAACACGTGTCCGTAGCCTTGCAACATGCGCAAGCCATAGTCATTTTTGAGTAGGCTATTACACTTGGTCATGGTTCCTCATCTTTTCCACACATCATAGTTATTACACCTCCATCACTAGTCGATTTGTGGTAGACAATAGCTCTTTTGTTTTAGGTCTTTTTTATTATCATTGATCATCATTTTGTAGCCATGGGTCCTATTTGCATAGGGTTTTTACCTAAATTTTGTTGATTGTTTGTCTTTGTTTTTTCTTTGGGTTGTGTCTAATTGTGTTCTCATTTGCTTTGTATTTTTGATGGATGGGTTCCCATCCTTGATTTTTATTTACATGGTTTTTCTTCTATTGAACTTCTTTTCCCTTTTCCCAAGCTTTGTTGCATAACTTCTTTTTAATACAACACAAATGTTCTGTGAGCTTCAACCTTAAAAATCACTTCAAGCTTAACCTTATTGAGCTCAACACATAAACTATCTTCAACTTCTATTCCTTGCACTTGAGCACTTGAAAAAGAAAAGACCTTGTTTGAGTTTGTTCACTAAAGAAAAAAGAATAATGAACAAGAAGGAAGCAATTCGTGAAGTAGGCAACAGGGCAACCATACTGGTCGAAAGTCAAAACTAGTGGATGCCCTAACCCTAACCCTAAATAAAGAGCTGGGACCGAATTTCAAAAATCCGATCCAGTTCCAGTTTTTTTCCCCACTTGGAACCGATCCCAGGGTCAGGTTTTGGTTCTACATACAGGTCGAACCAACCCCCTCAGTTCCCTCCGGATTCCATACTCGACCCTGCTCCTTGTCAGTTCCAGTTCTGTCAGTTCTAAAACCTGGACCTGGTTCCAGTTAGGTTCTTTGGAACCGGAACTGGAACCACTGGTTCCTACTGCCCCAAGTGGGTACTTGTCCAACACTGGTTTACTCGGGCCAATTCAGTTGCTCGCTTTGATGAATCGGCTTTAAAAATTGTTAGTGGACCCGAAAATAATATGTAGCACACCCAATTGAGGACAATAATTTTTTATTTTATTTTTCCGTTGGCAGCATCTTTTGGTCCAAGATCTGGGCCCGATACTTACCATGACAGCATTATTATTTCCGACTCCATGATTGGAGTAAACCAATGCCAGGTAGGAAAATGTGAGCCAATCAAAGAGGTGGAAAATATCTAGAAATGCCAATCAGGTTAGAGATCGGGATCGGGCCAGTTTTTTTTTGGGGGGGACAAGGATCCGGAATCAGTTACATGGAGGGGGGGATTGATATCACCCACAGAAATATAACAGAGTCTTTCTGTCCATTCGTTCGTCAACATGACAATTTCCTAGCTCCACACAACACAAGGTGTACCTACATATATCTGCTGCTGTGGCAAATTATGGACCATTCCTTTTCTCATGAGAGCAACTCCATTTGGTGCTCAATATGTGAACCTGCAATTTGAAATTGGATGAACAAAAGTCAAAACATACCGGTTTGACTCAGAACCAAAAAGGTTTTGGCCCAGCATTTTTGCACAGTTTTGCTGAGCAGTTTAAAAACAATAAAAAAATTTAATGACTCAATTTAATTTATAAGTCTTAAATTTATTTTTTTCATTTTTTTCATTTTTTTCATATCGAAGTTTTGGTGAATTTTCTTCTTCGAAAAGTAAATTTAGTCGAATTTATACTTTTAAAAAACATTTCCAGAACTTTCGCAATTTATTTGTCAAAGAATAACGAAATTTCGCCAGGGAAAAAAAAAACTGTTGCTGAGGGTGGTGAAAATCACAGCAAAGTCTAACACCTGATTTTGATTGGCTATATAATTTGATTGGTCCATGTGGGTTGCTATTAGTAGTCTCCCACCTATTTGCAGTCCCAATTTAATTTTATCGATGAGGTTAGAAAGAGTTAAATAACTAAACTTGGACGTGACAAATAATTTTTTGCATGGTCACATACTAATTGGAGGTGAAATTGGCAAAGACCTAGGACCCACCTCCTACCAGGAATTTTGATTTTCTTAGACCCATCGCACTCTTGCCCCCAACATAGTACCATCTAAAGGAATCGTAACCATCGCTAACCCACCATCGCTAAACCCTTTCAAAATGCCTTGTTTATTATTTGTTCACTTCACCCATTTCCTTATAGCTTGCATAATACTTGTGATAAATTTTCAAAATAATCTAGTTGATTTATAGGGTTTTGATGTGCATGATCTTAATACCCCATGGGTGATTATAAGTTAGATTAATAGTAATAGTGTTGAAGGTGAGGCTAAAAAGCCATGCAATTAAAGAATGCCAAGTTGTTGAGGTGCATTTGATGAATATGAATAAACAAGTTGTTGCATGGAAGCTTCACTATCGTAATTTATCCATGTGGGTGTTTTCAAACTAAATAACAACCAACTTGTTGATCTTATTCAAAACCAAATCATACAACATCTCATCTATCACAACAAGATAGTAGTTCTCAAAATTTTAACCTTACACACAAGATGTTGGAAAAGGCTCCTTGCTTATGTCAGATGTAATGGGATAATTGCCACAAAGAAACATGTAGAGTTGGAACACAATGCCTTATTTAAAAGGTATATGTTGAAAAGGTAAATAATTGCCTTAGAACTTTGTTTGTACATGAATGAACCATTAAAAGTTTACATGCTACCCCAAAGTGCAAATTCTAATTTCTTTTCTTCTACTAACTAATTCAAAGGAAAAAACTATGAAACACATGTTTTATCAAAAGATGTAATGTTGTATGTGATTGAAGGCTTTTTGCAATGAAGATGATTGAATTGACATTTGATTGCACCAAAGGCTTACAAGTGAAACCCAAAGGTTGTTTTCCTATCAAAGAAAATTTGCTTTTAATTCTAATTGATTTTCTATGATGTGTTTTTTGTTTGTTGCATCTTGTTTTTGTGCCCTACATATAGGGGTTTTTCCAATATGATAAAATACTTGGGGTTTTGTAATTAGATTTTTGAATTGCATTGGGCATTTACAACTCCAAGTATTTCAATAACATGAGTGTTATCATATGAGTTGCACCAATTGCATCAAACACAACTCACCATATATGAAAATGAATATTTACTAAAAATACATTCAACTTTATGCAACTATGGGCAACTACATTGCAATAGGGTGTCCACATATGTTTATTGTGCAAAATACCCATGAATGAACGTGATGTTTACATGGTCTTTTAGTCATCTATTGATGATGAAATTCATTGATAGACATTCAAATGAACTTGCAACTAATGCACTATCAAATTATTGTCTTGTGACTAATGGATTTTGCCAATGGTACTATGTTACAACTTGAATTCAACTAGTCAACTTATCAATTTGTTGATGGAACTATTTTGCAACTAATGTCCATTTATAGATGATATTATTTTGTGCATATTGGAATTGTAATGATAAATTTGCACTATGCAATCGATTAAATCAATCCATTGCACAAAAAATGACAATATCTTGTTCCAATGATATAATTGTATGTACCATGATACTTGGGTTGGTTTAACAACAAGATTTTATTTTATTTTTTGGTCATTCTTTTGGTGGTAAAAATAATGATATTTTGCAATTAGTCACTATACTAAATAATGAATGTAGTGTGCTAGAGAATTCTTTTTACATTTTCAACATGGCAAGTAGGTATTTAATTTTTTTTGGCAAATCCAAAAATTATTGATTAATGTTGAACCAACCTAGGTATTATAATATTAATATTCAATGTTAGAACATAATACTCGCATTAACTTTTTGGTGATCCATGGTCATTTTTAACATGAATTGGAAAAACTTATGCATTGCATGAAGTAATAAGTGTTGGAAGTCATGAACCCTTTCCTTTCTTTTTTACGTACATATATTGGCATCATGTTGAATCTAAGATTTAATCCACATGCTTAATCACCAATTATGTGGGTCATGACAATGCAATGACTTTAGTTGCTAAATATGATAACAATTTGTTACTACCTTTTATTAATGAAGGCTACAAGCATCAATGCCCACTATTGTTAAAGAACTTCAAACATTGTTTCACACCATGGACACAATTGTAGAAACTTTGAAAGACCTTGTTGGTACAAAGATTTACATTTACTATTGATATCATGTTGATGGAGACAATTGAAAATGTGCATTAACCTAATAGCAAATGAAAAAATAGAAGTTTCCAATAATTGTCAAGTTGGGGAGACCAAATATAGGCATCCCATCTAATTAATGGGTTTTTTTCATTAAAAAAATCCTCATTGCATGTCACAAATGTTGTTTTCAAATACAAATTGTTAACAATATTATATTTGTTGGCCATTTAATCCACATGTTTGATGCCCCAAAATTTGTGGTTTTGCATTGGCATGTGAGGTAGAGTTGGATTTGATGCAAGATCTTGATGTTGAATTTGAACACAAGGTGGAACATGAAGAACTTTTAAAGGCTTAATATGCATGTAATATTTGGCAATGTGATGCATTTGACCTATGTTGTGTTTTTAAAATCGAACATGTGTCTCAAGTCTATAGTTCATGGATGATGGTATCAAGCTGAAAATGAGATGTTGGTTTTGGTGATTTGATTGATAAATTTAGTGGGCAATAATCGTGCAATTGAATGTAATGGAGGTTGTTATTATCTTATTGCATATGATACATGTAAGCATGTCACATGCAAGGCCTAAAAACTTGAAAATGAAAAAATGAACTTCATGTTATGATTTTAGGGTAGAATTTTTTTCATGCATGATTCCAACTTGGCTTGAAGTTTTTTGTGGAAGGTTCAAGATATGTGGTGGAAGAATCAAAAGTCTATGAATTTTGTGTGGGAATTTTGTGTGATTCAATGTGTCTTTTATCTAATGGCCGTATTTTTTGTGCCTTCTATTGGTCTTCATGTGTATGGTGTGTCTTATATGTGTCACATGTCGGGCTTAAATTGTTTTTGACATGTTTTCTATATTTTATTTTGGTGTTCTCGTGCCTTGTGTCTATTGTGCAACTTGTGGTTAGTGTCTTCTATGTGTCTATGTCATATATGTGTCTTCTATGGGGCTTCAATTTTGAGTTTGTTGGTGTCTTCTATCCTTCTTATGTCATGTGTCTTGCTTTTTCTTCATGTATTGGTGTCTTTATGCAATGTCCTTTGTGTCCTCTTTGGGTCATGGGTCTTTTTCATCTTGTCTTTTATCTTGTGTTCCCTATGTGTCCTCCATGGGTCTTTAGTCTTCTAGGTGTGCATTATGTGTGGCAAATGATTTTGGTGTGTTTCATGTTTGTCTTTGGTTTTTAATTTTCAAATGGATCATATCCTTGGCATGGATAATCCATATTCAACTTTATTGATCCTCATATTGTGTGTGAATTTTCGTAGAACTATATTATTGGTTGTTACTTGTTGTCAATCTAATGTTAGAAAAATGTGAATATGGGGGATAGAATTTAGAACTTGGAACATGGAAAGGAAGAGTTTAACCTACCCCTAAGTCAAATTTGACAAAATGTCATATTTTTTATTCACTAAATTATTAGTTCCCATTTTGTGTTAGGTTTGGAAAATCTTTTGAGATGAAAGATTTCATCTTTGGATTTTGAAATTGCATTGCACCATAATCCCATTTTGTTGAAATAATTTTATTAACTTAATTAATGTTGCTTTCCATTTTTTGGTGTTGTGCCTTCAATTTTAGGAACCAACGTTTGTTTAATAGATCCATGTTTTTAGTCTAGCATGGTATTTCTTAAAGAATCTCAAAGAACCTATTATCACATTCAATATACCCATCTAGGGTTTTGTCAAATAACCCAAAGAACCTCAAAGTTTACTTGATTACTTGCTTGAGTTTTGGTGAATAAACAAGGGATATATTCACCTATGTTGGTATGCAAAAGACCCTTCTTTGCCTTATAGCTATCCAACTTTAAGTTTGAAAAAATTAGACCTGGGCAATTTTTTAAAATTAAAATATTCATTTACCTAGATATGGGTAGTTTTTAAATTTTTATTTTTCTACATCCTGAATCTAACTATTATTTTTTCTTAAAAAAACTTGCCCCACATAGATCATTTTATTGTTTTGAAGGTCTATAAAATACCCTAGATATAATTTGTTTTACTTAATCAACTGAGAATTTTTAGACTCATATATTATTTAAAGCAATTTTTTTGGATTAGACCTTGAAGTCTTGGTCTAAATATGGCAAATTCAACCCATTTTTTAATATGGTGACTTTAGGCCATTTTATCAAAAAGAAAATCCTTTGTTCAATTTTCAGGCCCCTTTTTTTGTCCTTTTTTTTGCCACTAAGTGGCAAAATTTTGTCACCCAAAAAAAACCCCCAATCTTTGGTCTCACTTGTGTTCCCTTGCCCAAGGCAAGGACCTTTGCATGTATCCTTTTTTTCTTCGGTTTATTGGATCTTTTGGATGTTTAGGAAGAAATCAACATGTCTTTAATAATCTTTTGGGTTGCATCCAAGGGATTTTGCCAAGGATGAAATGGCAAGATACTAAGATGTCCAATTTTGAATTCCATCCTTTTATTTAGAGTTTGTCTTTCATTAAGTTTTGATGTGCAAATTTGAAATATTAACAACAACAATTGAAATATTTAATTAACATATTTATAAGTTTGACCAAAATTTTAAATCATTTTTATATTGTAGTTTCTATGTTAAAGTAAAATAAAAATTAGGCAAAATTTGGGGAAATATAAAAATGTTACAATTTCCATTTCACTACACTTGTCTTAAAGTATATTTCATTTCATCCTTTTTTGCTTATGCTTTGTGTTGCCTTTCTCATACTTTGATGCTACATCCAATATTTGAATATTCTATGTATAAAATTTAAATTATAGCTTTTTTCATGTTCATGCATAAGAAACCAAATCATCAAAACACAAACGATTTTAAATTTAGTGTCATGAACATAAAAAACTGAGATCCCACTCCTTGAGATATTTGGACCCATTTGAAGGGATTATGGTTGGACCATTGAACCTTATGTATAGGAGAAGGCCATAGGACCCAAATTTGAGATACCTAGTACCTACCTGTCATGAAGCTCGTAGGCCAACTGGAGGCATAAAAAATCTCCAAAAGGTTTAAAAGATAGGCCCTTCTTATACCTCAAAACATCTAACACTAGGATCACACCCTGGTTGGGACCTTACAAAATCTGTAAAGGCCTATATGGCCTATTGGAGACCTTACACTATGCAACTTGTCCTCAATATACACTAAACAAATTCTGATAGGGATTCAAGTTCCTTATAAAACACTCCAAAGTTTTTGCCCTTTCATACTTGAAGGCACCTTCCCAAACAGAAATTGCTTCCATTGATTGAAGGGACCATCTGCCATTTGCATGCAAACCTTCCCCGATTCAAATAAAAAACATTTTATTCTTTATGTTGGGAAAAGGCCTCCCCTAATTTTCAGGCATGTGTCCTTAGCCTACTGCCCTTGAGGCTATGACCCTTAAATTAGGGGAGGACCTGGGAAGCAACAAGCCTTCTCCTGTACATACTCAGGTTCCTTAGTATGTATGGACCTAAAGACTTATGTCTAAGGAACAGGGAAAACCAGAACACAATTTTGTAAGTGTAGGGTAAAGCCCAAGGCTGTAGGCTTTATGAGAACAAGGGGTGTCTCACAAGGGGTGTGGCCTTGCCATTTACATTAAAAAGTATCTTAAGGCAAAAGAAGAATTACGGAAACTCAATTACTCAAATACTTCACCATGCAAAAACATAATCTTCAAAAAAACCTCTAAAAGAAAGCAAAATCCTTCAAGATATTATAACCCTAGAACTGATCTCAAGTTTCAACACAAGCCAAAATATCATCTTCCAAAAATCCTCATATAAAAATAGACCTATTATTATTATTATTATTACCTAGGGGCCAAAATCCATTAAGCTACTATACTCTATAATGAATCTAAACACAATGTCCTTGCCTTGAAAGTCCCGCGGGTATTCCATTTTTCAAAATGGCCCCCAAACAGCAGATGAAAAAAATATGCTGGTGGTGATGTGCCTAGACAACAACTAGACTAAAAAAATTGGAGTATGTGTCTTTAGGTTTAGGTTTTATTTATTTTCCGGAGTCTTCCTTTGTCAAATTCAAGAATGAAAAGGAAGAAAAGGCTATATAAACCTTCTTCCCATGTTCTCTTCAAAATTTGAAATTGGAACAAAGGCTCATCAAAAGTGTTCAATGTAATCCACCTTTCAAAATTGGGAAATGTTCAATTTGGGTGAGGTAATCTACGTTCCAATTAAGAAAATGTTCTTTGCTAAGGGAGGGGTTGGGTCGCAAACAATTATGCCATAACTCCTCTTGTTACAAAGGTTTCCAAGAGTTCCATTGATGTCCATTCATTTCCCATGTGTCTATGGTAAAATACCTCAGCACTTTGAATTGGTGCACATGACAAGGGAGAGGTGTTGGTGGTAGTAACTTGATAATGTGATTGCTTGTTCACAACTTTTAGTTGTTATCTCATTTCTAGTTGCTTTGAGTATCACATGAATGGTATACCATAATTATCAACCAACTTCATACCTCACTTCCCTAGTGGACGAAGAACGCCTATGTATTGTGTAACATCATATAATGTTCAAAATGGTAGGTAGATGATTAATGGTATATCCATCCTTTTTTCAATGTTATGAATAATGATGTGTTTGTCTAGCAAGGGTGGGCACCCCATACGTCATATGAACTCCAAGTTGAACATTTAAAGCTGAAAATGAAATTGTGATGGTGGTTTCCCAAGATGGCAATGTTTCAAAAACCTTGCTTGAATCGGACTTTGTTTAAATTGTTGGAAAGGTTTGGAAACATAAATATTTAACATGGGATTGCATTTGAAGATATGAAACATAAATTGTGGGTGAAAGCACACTAGGAGGAGGATCAATTTGGGCACAATTGCGTAAGTATGTTTTCAAAATGTGCTGCCTTTAATTTAAAAATTGAACTTTGTTTAGATTGTTGGAAAGGTTTGGAAACATAAATATTTAACATGGGGTTGCATTTTGCATTTGAAGATATGAAACATAAATTGTGAGTGAAAGCACACTAGGAGAAGAATCAATTTGGGCATAATTGTGTAAACATCTTTCAAAATGTTTTGCATTTAATTTAAGGTTCTTAACTATAGCATTGTTAAAATATTTCTTAGTATCGACATGATTGAAATTCAAACATGAGCATCTTTTAAAAAATTTGTGAATGTGACTACATTAATAGTCTCCCCAATGTTATTTCACCTTCATGACCAAATGAATGGTTAGGAATCAAAATGATAATCTACTTTTTAATTATTAAAACATTTGACATAAAAGTTTAAATTAATTTTGATTTGAGCATAATATGTCTTTGGAAAAGTCTTTTCCAAGGTTACAACTTTGCACCTGAAATAATTTGAATTGAAATTTATATTAGAAAATTACAATTTCACAAAATATTAAGATTCATAACTTGATAATTTTGGGATTTTCAAGTCATGGGAATTAATGCCACTTCAATGTAATATAATTACCATCTATTAAATATATTATAGAAAAAAAAACAATGATTCTTTTTCAAATCCTTGTCATGATGAATCATGTGTGTTTTTTCATGATTTTTTCCATGCATCATTTCAGCTCTAATTTGTATTAATTATATTTTTTAATTTATGAAAATTTATTTTTCCCTTGAGTTCAATTTTGTGAATTTGTTGTAATCCCTTCTTAGAGCCCTTACACTTTATATATATATATATATAATAAAATTAAAAAACATGCCATGGGTTTGCATGATGTTATAAAATTAGGAATTGATAGATTTTTTTACCTCAATATCATTTGACAAACTTATGACAAACCTATGGTGTGTTAAAAAGAGGAAAAGCAATGAAAGTTTCCAATGAAGATGGAACCTTGGTAACTTAGTTGTACATCCACAACTAATTCATGATGAATTTGCAATGGATGGTACGATGGTGGGCCTTGGGTGAACTAGGACCTATATTTAGGCTTAGGATGAAAGAGGTCTTGAATATTGAACAATTTTTTGTCCTTGAAAATTCAATAAAAAAAAACCAAAATTTTAAGAAAATTTGAGGCAAGCTCTTGATATTACCAGAAAACATTTGACGAGTGGGATTTTTTGGAGATGATTTTCTAGCCTTTACAGACTTAAGATGAAAGAAATATTAAATTTTCAATAATTTGTGTCAATGAAAATTAATTTAAAATCTAAAATATTTATATTTATTTTACACAATTGGGCTCTATCATGGAGGCCATGTTCATACTTGGAGCAATTACATAATCATCTTCACACGTGGGCCAACATCATAGGCCACACTAGTCACATTTACTATTAAGACTAAAATAAAATCTCCAAACTCCAAACTTTTAATATTTCTCAGATAAATAAATTACAGCCACTAAAGAGGCCACCCTCCTTCAAGTAGATGAATGTTCTTAATTACCAGTGTAGGTCCTGGTTCATCCGGGATCTACTGTTGAGTCAAAGAGTCCACATGAAAAGCACTCTGTAGATGAAAAGTTGCAGGGGGACTTTTCTAGGAAACTCCTATTTTGTTTTTGTTTTTATTTTTCTGAGCTGCCCAGGAAAAAAAAAGGGAAAAAAAAAGAAGATTAAAGGAAAATATAAATATAAATTATTTGAATTTTATTATTTAAGGAATAAAAAAAAGAAAAAAGGGAAAAAGATAGGGAGTGGATCAGGACGACTCTATAGACCTTTTTTCCCTTCTGACGTGCCCGATAAAAGAGAAAAAAACTCCGGCCCAGTTTTCTCGAACGTCTCGTTGATTCCGAGCCCAGAAATTGATCCCCAAAATCCCCAGATCTTCCCTCCAAATCTCACGCTCACCACATCCTACCCACCAATCACAAGGGCTCCTTTTGACACGTGGGTTGTGTGGTCTCAGTTAGCTCTCACGTACCGTCCCTCCGCCTGTCCGAGCTGGCTGTCAAGCTGTGCTGGCGCATTGTGGTCCTCGCAATCTTTGGCCAGTAAAATTTCAACTGAGAGGAACTAAATAAAGACGCCGTTCAAACAGTTGAAATTTCTAAAGTCGGTTTGTTTACCAGTATCGGACGGTTCTCTACTTCTAATGAAGAACCTCCGGTTCCAGTTCTTTAAAAAAGTCTAAACAATGAAAACTGTCTCGGTTCGGGTTCTCCACACAAAAATAGAACCGGAAACCCAGTTTCAAGTCCGGTTCTTAAGAGTTTTTTTTAAAAAAATGCTATTCTGGTTATTGTTTGAAAGTCAGGCCTTGGTTTTGGTTCAGGTTTTGCTAACTGGAACCAGCGGTTCTGATGCATCAAAGCGGGTACTCGCGCACAACACTGGTGTGAGTGTACGCATGTTGTCATTTTCCTCGTCGCAAGGAGCCTATCTTTGTTTGTATAGAAGGGAAGAAAAGCTTTGCTTGATTCAACCTCATAAAACTTTGTTGAAAGACACGCCGTAGATTAGGAAAATGTACAAAGGGAAAAGAAAAAAAGAAAAATGAGAATTTATGGGACATCAAGTTAGCCCAAACTAGATGTCAAAACCTATCCATATCAAAAATCAATTGTTTATAGTAGGTCGGCCGTATTTTTCCATATCAAAAACCAGTCGCTTGCAATAAGTCGATTGTGGAAATGGGAGATGTGTCTTGAAAAGGTGGAAGTCAAGAAGTAGCTAGGCCTATGACTACTGCCCGATTTAAGATAGAAGATGCTTGTAGTCTTTGCAATGAGATTGAAATATTTTGTTGAAGAAAAATAACTAAGACAGAAAATGGAAGGTCCTTTGGTCTTTTTAAACTCCAAATTGCATTAGCACAATTGTGTAAAAACACATCCACCTACTTATGTAAACATTCAAATATCTCCATTGCTAAAGGGAGGAATTGATCGATAGGGTGTTAGTTGCAATAATTCCATTTTTTGGCTTGAGCCACATCGGAAGTAACAAATCCTTGGGTGGTGCAAGGTTAGGGTAATAAATTCATTCATGTTGGGTTGGTAATGACAACATCAACTAAGGTGCAAATGCCATCTTTGGTGAACACAATGTCGATTCGTTGACGGGAAAAGTTGAACATGTTAAAAGGAAACGCATGTAGTTATTCTCACCCCATTTGGAAGCTAGCATCCCATGTAATAGCAGCAAAGGTGTTGTGAATTGCATCATGGGTTCTTGTGCGTTCATTGCCATGAATACAACATAAGAAGTTGATACCTATAAGGTTGATGGGATGTGTGCACACGCATCAAGGGATACTTGAAATTGAAAGATGGGGCAATCAAAGTTGTATTTGGAACGTTGTGAAAAAGACCAAAAAAATTAATCAAAAGCTTGAAGAGATTGGTCAAATTATAAGCCAAACATTTGTCCATGGGCCAAAAGATGATAGAATTTGAGCACAATGGTTTTAGATATCTCGTCAAAGAACATGTTGGAAAGGGTATGATGGTGCAGACATTCTGAAATGGAATCTTGAAATCAAACCATTTGTTACCTTATGAGTTATTCAAATGAAGGAAAACATGTGCGAATTGGGGGCGGTAGGAGATCACATGGTGCATTGAAGTGTTGTTGGAAAAGGAAGGTGTTATTATCAACTCGTGTTAAGGCTTCAAGAAGGAAGGACATTGATCAACCATAAACCTAGCAACTATGATTGGGGTTATAAAGGCCCAACTCCTTAAATAGGCTATTGGGGCGATGGTGGTTGTTAATATGAGCCCAATACCACCAAAAGTTATTGGGAGAAAAGCTTGTTTAAAACTAGAAGTCCTTTTGGGGTTATTAAAACATCCTAGACCCAAAGAGGTGCCCAAACATTTGAAGGAGGGAGGAGTCAAAAGAAGTGAGGGACTCTAATGAAGGTGCAATAGAAAGGTGTACATCATAAAATATATGAAAGTCATTGCATGAAACAATGAATTAGAATTCCAAAAGCTACATTAACATCACCCATCCTAGGAGAAGATCGCCATGTCAAACATCCCCTAACATGGAATCTTTGATGAAGGATGATGTGAATGATGAAATGCCCAATGGAACTTTAAAAACACTAATTCCTTTTGATGGAATGGTAAACTAGGATGGGGTGTTGAAGTTAGGCAATAGGCTAAAGGGTGACCATGTTACACATTTATGAGGTTGGATAAAAAGACCTATCACATAGAATTCGATCTATAAATGTTCATATACATATGATATAATAGAAGGGGACCTATGATATGAGTGTCATTTGCAATGGATGGAAATAGATAAGAAGGGAATTGATTAGCTATCAAATGGAAAGCTGCAAATGGACTAATGCAAATAATGAATTTCCCAAGGGATCACCTTGATGGGTTTTTGTGGTAAAGGGGATGATTATGACATCGCCTTCACGATTATGATGATTATAAAATAGGGGAAAATCAAATGCACAAAATGCATGAACAAAGGGGATGAGTTGCATGATGTCTCCACCTATTGCACAAAGTTTTTTGAAATATGACCTTTCTTGACATCGAATTGAAACCGTTTGCCACATCTAATTAGAGAATAACTTATTCGAAATGAAGATCTAGGGTGCATTTGACCTTCATAATTGCTTAGACTACAACTTCATAATCATCCTTAATTGTGACTTTGAATTAGTGTGGGGAGAAATGTGTTACGAAGGTGTTACGAAATTAAATGCATAAGGCAAATCTTGCAAGTTGATACAATGTTTCTTCCACTACAATGCGACAAACTCTACTTAAAAGCTTAGTCATGGTTAAAAAATGGGCCACACCAAAAACACATGTAGTTCAAGATGGAATGTGACTTTTAACAATGTGAGAACATAGTTGAAATAATTGAGGGAATCCACTTGTTAAATCTTTTGGGTGAAAACGATCTCAAAGGTGTTTAAAAACCATTTTAAAAGGACCACTTGCCAACAATTGGGGCATGCATTGGAATGCTAATTTGAAAGAATGAAAAAAAAATTTAAGGTTTTGGTTTAGTTCATAGTCTTATAAGAGAAACGAGAGATATCCATCTAATTCATGGTGTAGTGTGGTGAAAATTGAGGTGGTGGTGAAAATTGAGGTGGTGTTAGAGGACATGGGTGTAGGGGAAAATGGTGCCAAGGCACATGTTGTTTTAAAGCATTCCCATGCACATTTAAGAATTAGATTGTGAATAAAACATTTATGAGTTGGGGGATCATGTTGGGGAAGAAGCACTAAATTCAAACTTGTTGCCAAAGCTTGGGTTCGCAAAGAAAACTCCTTTTACAAATTTTTCCAATCACTTGTTAAAAAACATTTGAATTGAATCTATGTTTCCCTATGCCCCATTGCTTCGTCACGAGGGGGTAAATCGAGACACCATTGGAATAATAAAATAAATAAATGCCAAGTTGCCACATCATAGGAGTCTTGTGTTAATTTATTTAATGGAAAATGAAACTCCACTTATATGTCACATCATAAAGTGGCAGGGATGCAATTAGACAATCAAGGACAACAAAAGCCTAAATAAAAAGAGCCAAAAACATCTAAAGACAAAACCCAGGTCAAAATTAATATAGATGGGTGGGAACAAAGGAAGGTATTGAGTCAATATGGTCATGGGGGTTTGGATTAGATGAATTGAATGTTTAACATGAACATTGATGATGAACTAACCTTCGGTTAGTAGATTAACACCAATAGGCGGGGCAAAAAAAATTAAGTGGAGGTTGCAAACGTGTTGATGAGATAAGGCTAAGTTGGGGGTTTGATCATGTGCAATTGGAAAGGTTGGTAAAGTGAAAGGGGGAAAAGGTCCTACATGTGCATGATCAAAGGGGTTTGGGAAAGTGTAAGGTTGGGCCGAATGGCTAGAGTTGATAAGGGGAATTGGTGATGATATGTGATTTGTTAAAATGCAAAGGGGAACTAGTGGGAGGTGCATGGTTTGCATGGGAGATGGGGTGGAAACTAGGTTTGTGGTGGCACATGATAAAATAAATGGATGATGGGAAGGACGAAGTTCGATAGGACATGATGAACTAGGGGACATGGGATGTTTGATGCCCGTGAGGAAGGAAGCCTAATGTGAGCACATGCCCCATTCGTTAAAAAACTACCTACTATTATAAAATAATTTTAAATTTACAAAACAAACCATAAAAAATGAAATGGATAAAAAGAAAAATATAAGAAATTGCTTAAGGGTCCTTGGCTAAAGCATTATGCCAAAGCCAAACTTTAACTTCATTAATTGAGTAACACAATCACTACTCTGTTAGGTTCAACACAACCTAAACATCCTAATGCTAAAACGTTATAGGTTTCACTTTTTGTTCCTAGTCAAGGAGGACTTCAGCTAAATAATGCTACACAAAAGTTTCATAAAAACAATTGTGATACCTTCTTCATAAAATCCCAATCCACTTCCAATAACTATGTGCAACAGTAATTAAAAAAAGATGTTAGTTTTTTTTGGGGGTGACAACCTCTTCAATCTAAAAGATTATCCTCAAGTTCTAGGCCCTCACACCTAAAAACCACTTTACTTTCTCATCTTCTACAAGAACTTAGACCCTTAAAAAAAGAACTTACAAAAAGTTTAAAACTCTTTCTAAAAAAATTGATGTTTACATGTTTTGATAAATCTCATTGAAATCCCAAAGGTTCCATTAAAAGACAAGTTCAAAATAAAACAAAAGCCCTAAACAAAATATAAGATGAAAGTTGAAGAAATAAAACTAACCATAATTTAAAAATTTTCCATCTGTTGCTACATGTAACTCCGATCCCTGGAAATCCTCTATGTCTAGCAAACCACTATTTCTTAACTCCTCCTTGGTCTCCTCTTAACTGTCAATTTTCTCTAGTTCTTTAATTTTCACCACCCTTTTACACCTTTTTCCCTTATCTTTTCCTTTTTCCCTTATTGCTGGTTCTGCTTCATCACGAATTGACTACAGCAAATCTGAACTGAGATTCATTTTTCCTAAGCGCCTCCGCTCCTGCTACGTTTCTAGTCTTTCCCTTTTCCTGAGCCTCCACTGCTGCTACACATGTTTTCACTGCCCCTACCTGGACAACCTATAATAACAACAAATACTTCTCAGTCCTCGTTCCCATGGCAACCAGGAAGTTCCATATCTGGGAACCTTCGAACTCTAATAGGCTGCACAGTTGCTTGGGGTTCTAAAAGTCCGATTCCGGTTTCTCACAGAAAAAAGGAAAAGGAATCTGTCTCTGAGGTCGGAGGAGTTTTTGTTCACAATTGTTTCATTTGACAACTGTGAGGTTCGAAGAAAATTTCGATTGTTGTCATTATTATTTTTGGGGGGTTCTTTTTCTTCTTCTTGTAGCAAGGTGGTTGTGTTGTTGAAGGTTGCAAGCTCCGGGGAGTCTGTCTCTAATTCAGTTCTTGTTTGTTCTTAAGAGTGGTGCTGGTGCTCACGATTTGGTGATTTGTTTGGACTCTTCTCTCGTCTGTTTGTAAATTTTTCTTTGTTTTCGTTGTTTGCTTGTTCCGATCGCTCAGGGCTTTTGATTTGGTGACTTGTTATTTTCTTTTCCCTTGTGGTGAGCTTTGTTGTTGTTGCTGCTTTCAGTGTTTGTTGCTTCTTCGATACTGTTCTTCTTATACCTTTCTTCGCTGCTAGGTGCAAATTTCCTGCGCTTCTCTGAGCTAACACCGTTTGTTATATAGCTTGTCAATCTCTCGGTTCCGTGTCTGTTTTGGTAGTGTACTGTTCAGATTTGTGGCCCTCATAGAGATTTGGAGCGTATTTCCAACGTTTTGATACTTCATTACAAGTTTTCTTACAGCAGGCGCCGGTTTATACTCGGGGCGTTGTTCGATCGGACGAAGCAAAGACTCCTAAAATCGTCTCGATTGGATGCGGTGCGGGAAACAGAGTTTATAAGAAGGCAAAGTTAACCAGAGAAGGTATGTATGTCCGCCATTATTCTGTGTTTCTTTTTTCTGTTTTTTTTCTTTTCTCCCGACACAGATCGTGGAGTGTTTTTTTTTTTTTTTTTTTTTTTTTTTGGGGTGGTTTTTTTTTTTTTTGTTTTTTTTTTTTTTTCTTTTTTTTTGGTTTTTGGGGCGAGATTGTGGATATTGGATGTTCGCCATGTCCCCTTGTTTGTAGTAATAGTCTTCAGGTTGCCACTGAATTTTTTCTGAGCAAATAAAGAATTACCTGAACAGTCAAGTCTGCTGCTAGAATGCGAAGGGTTGATCCATTCTGTGAACGCAAAGAACGCGAGCGCGAGAGGTAGATTCCAGACGCAGACTACTACACTGCGGTGAACAGTCCACCGACGATGGTGTAGTTCAGACACCTCATTACTTTTGTCCTCACGTTTGTGTGATGGATTTCCGCAGTGTGCTCCCGTGCAGACAAACGCGGGGAGCAGCGGCTCGACAAATCCCTTGGAGAATGTGCCGTGAAGCTCGTCGTTGGCCTCCAAGAGTTCCAGCAAATCGTCTCAGCGTTGGACAGGGCTCGGAAGGTTAGCCTGCCTTCAAGACCAGGCTTCTTCACAGCGCCGTCGGACACGACAAGCATCAGAAGAAGAAGAAGAAGAAGAATACTTAGACCGGAATCGTCCGTCGCTCTCAGTTTCCATCCTTTCTATGACTGCAGATTATGAGTCCGATTCGAGGCCCCCCGGTGGTTTTCCGCCTAGAGAAAGAGAGAACAATGTCAGAGCTTCTGGTATGTGGCAGGCCCGGCTGAAGGGCGGCTACAGGGCTCACGATGGCACTTGTTTGCACGGAGAAGGAGTCAGAAACGACGGTGTGGGAGCCGGAGACAAGATGAAGCTTTTGGTGGAAAATGGTTCAAACAGAGGTACGTTGAGGTCCTTGGAAACCAGGGGGCACTTAGGAAGATCTGCGAAGGAGCACATGAGGAGCAAGCTTGGAGGAAGCCACTTTCCTGCTGAAGTGATCACAAAACGTGAGATCGGAAAAGATGAGGAGGAAGGTCGAGATGAAGAAAATACTGGTGACGAGTTTGAGGAAGGAGATGGCGTCATTGCTGAAGCTGTGATTCAGCAATCTAAGCTGAAACAGAATTTGCAGCATTCCAAGCAGCAGCAGCAGCAGCAGGTGCAGTCAGGTCCCAGTGTTGGGGGATGGGAGAGCTTTCTACCACACAGCCAACTGAGAGTTTTGTTGGCAGAGAATGATGACTGCACAAGACATGTAGTGAGTGCATTATTGAGGAATTGCAACTATGAAGGTTAGTGCAAGCGGCAGTTTTTTGTTTGCTGAACAGTGATTTCTGAGATTTGTGATCCATTTTTCTGTTGCATTTATTGCCATATCTTGTTATTCTGTTTGATGGGCAGTATGCACAGGAACCATCCTTGAAGTAGCTGTCACTTCATCATGCATTCTTACTATGTGTGGCTTGTGGTCTCCTGTTGTCTTCTTGTTAGCACATATGGATTGCAATACTTGTTTGAGTGCTGCACTTGTGGTAAGGGATGAATTTTGTGCTCAGTTTTGTCCGCAGGATCTTGTCCACATCTGATTGTTCTCACCTGCACACCTGATATCACTCACCAGGGTTGATGCACTCATGTCAAGTACTGCTTGTTCACCATGGCTTTCAGATATTGTGGGGTCAAGGACAAGGTTTTGGCATGACTGTTGTGCAGCATGGTGTGCTTAGGAACTGTGAAAATCTAAAGGGTAAGGTCACTGAGCAATTGTCGCATTTTTCAGTAACTTCTGCTTCAAGTGGAGCGCTAGCTTGGGAACTGCTGGAGAAAAGAAATTTTCAATTTGACCTTGTGTTAACAGATGTCATCCTGCCATGCCTTTCGGGTTTGGATCTTCTTTCTAAAATAAAATCTTATGAGGCATGCAAGCAAATACCTGTTGTCAGTAAGCTCCCTTCCTGATTTCATCTGTTGAGAGGCAGTTTTGCATATTACTTCACAAGAAGGACTTTTGAGTGCTGCATTCTGTCCCTGTTGCAACAGTCCTGCTTGATAACTGGTTTCTGCTGGTAGATATATCAGAGTTCCAATTGGATTAGTGTTTGTCTGATTTCATGAGGTGGATGCTGCAAGGAATCTGCTATGTTATAGATTGTTAAGTTTCCAGGAATTACATTGTGGTTGTGAGGATTCCCTATTGTTGGAACTAAGATTGATTTTTGATAGGCATGATCCTGTTGAAGAAGAAAGCTTATTTGTGGTAGTGTAAACTGCAGTGATGTCAACAAATGACAGCTTGGACACTGTGTTCAACTGTTTGTCCAAAGAGGCAGCAGACTTCCTGGTGAAGCCTGTGCGCAAAAATGAGCTGAAAAACCTGTGGCAACATGTCTGGAGGAGGTGCAAATCTGTATGTATTAATGTCCTATCTTTGTTACTCTCCTTTCCTGGTCCTTATCAGGCCTGTGCATTCATAGCCATGAAATAAATGTGTTTCCTTCTGCACTCTCCAGTATTGCAACCTCTCCTTAAACATTGCTTATTTTGAATCCATACCTGGGCTTAGGCTATGGTTGGTCTAGTAGTCTCTATGTGTGCTTCTGGCTGAAAAAATTCACTCTTATTTGGTTGCAGTCAAGTATTGGTGGCAGTAGGATTGGGACAGGAAAAGAAGATGTTCCAAAGAGTCATATGGGGTCATACAACAATGTGACTGGCAGCAATGGGGACAGTGAGAATATCAGCAGTGGCTTAAATGTTCAGGGTGGTAGTGATAACGGCAGTGGGAACCAAGTATGTAACATCAAACCTTTTCCTGTTTTGGCTCTGAAAGTTGTGTCAGTCATTCTCATTGAAGAGACCCATAGCCCTTCATTAAGCTTTGATATGTGGTCTGTTCCAGCATTATCCTGCATTGATTTGAGATTCCAAGAAGGAATTCAATAAACACATCACCAGCAGATGAGTGATCTTTTCCTCTGTCCATTGGATGAAGGTGCAGGTCCATGTGCAGTGTGTGGGCCAAAGGAAACATGACCCTAATACAGAGGGTGGAGATGGTGATGATGAAGGGCAGGCGACTTCGCAAGCAAAATCAACCTCTGGTATGAGATATTTTAAGATTTATAAGTTTGTCAGGACTTTTGGATGATCTGCCATCCTGATTGAAAACCTTACTGCTGTAGGAAAAGCAAATTGTCCTTCCCTGTTCCACTTACATATATCTCTGGGGAAATTGCTAATGGTCTCAAAGTGATATTGGTATAGATCAGCAGTGTGAAGACTGAGCTTGTGGGAGAGCAGCTTTTTTTACTACAAATTCTTCAACCAGCACTTCTGTTAGTGGTTGAGGTTGCTCTCTTTCAGCTGGCTTCATCTTTCCATGCACCTGTATAGGTACAGATCAAGAAATGGGACAGGATTTACTGATGGCAACACCAAGGCCAGCCAGTGGTTATGTCAAGAAATCTCAGCAGCCTGCTTGTGGAGCAAACAGAAATGAAGAGTCCACACCTGCTATGGAAGAGATGGAAGTGGATAATTGCAAGGAGAAATGTAATGAGCTGCAGGAAGGTGAATGGTCAAACTCAGGAGCAGATGATTCTGCAGATAAGACCTCGCAAAGAGCAATTGACTTAATTGGTTCTATTGCCAGTCAACAACCAGCAGCTTTTGTGGAACAACCTGGAGATGGAATAGAAATGATGGACTGGAGAGGTAGTAATAGCCAGAAAAATTTGGATAATCCACCCTCAGAATCTTATTCCCCTCCAGCATTGAACCTCTCTTTGAAGCGGCCTAGGGCTCGAGGTGAAATGGACACTGATGCTGATGATCAACGGATGCTTCGCCACTCTGGCAGCTCAGCTTTCTCAAGGTAGATTTGCTACAAATTGTCTTTTAAATTTATGATATGCTTCAGTTTTTATGCATGGACTTCAACCGATCTGATGATCATTTTGGCAAATTTTGTTGACTTTATGGGGGGGATACTTGTTTTGCAGTTAATTTTATCCAGGGGTTCCTGTAAAGGAGTTCTCTGGTTCACGAGATGATTTCTCACAATTTATACTTCAAGGTTACATATAGACATTTTAGGACATTCTGCTTTCTTGAGCTTCATCTCTGGATGTGATACTTGGATTTAAAAGTATGACTTAAACCACCTGCTGCAGTACTGCTTATCAGACAGTGGGCACTGTGTTTGGACTGTTCTAATCAAGTTTGTGATCTGCTTTGCAGGTACAGCACCAATGGAACAGGGCTCCACCAGCATCAGCACACCCCAGGGGGTGCACTACCTCCAGCCTACCAAATGGCAGGAGGTTATGGGACTCACAGTGTGTCCAGAGGCTTAGCTTCAAGTGCATCAGGCCCTTTGCAAGCATACATTCCTCATGACCAGGCAGGGTCCTCAAAGGGTAGTAGTGAAGTCTCCACCCACTTGAAAATGCATGACCAACCCATTCACAGTGGCAATGGTCAAGAAACAAACTCCTCAGCAATGGGACCTATGATGAAGAATGGTGCTTCAGGATTGTCTCAAGTCCCAGAGGAGACCATGCTGGTGCCCAGCATGCAAAATGTGAAATGCAGGGGAGACTATGCTGGTGCACCAATGTCATATGAGGATATCCCAGCAGCACACTGGCCCACATTGCAAACTATGTATTATGCTCACCCACGTGGGACTAATACATGGGGGGCAGCAGGTCCTTCCCCTAATCTTGCAGAAGATGGAGAGATTTTCAATCACTCTCCTGCACTAAATGAACATGCTGGTCTCAGCCATCTTCAACACCCACAGAGCCAAGTGCACTTATGTCATAGTTACAGTGAACATCATTTCAATTCTCAGCATCAGATGCTTCAAGTCCCCAACCCCCAGTCCCAACAAGAGAAGCAAGAGTCAACCACTGGGACTGGATCTGGAGCCCCTACCTTTGGTTCATCCACAGTTCTGGACAGGAAGGTTGGGAATAGTGGCAGCAGTAATGTACAGAGCTGCAGTGGAAATGACAGTATGCCTGCCAATGTCAGTGTGTCAGGACATAACAATGACAACAAGGGACACAATGGTATGGCAGCAGGTAGCAATGGCAAAATTGGGAATGATGAAAACAGTGGCAGTGGTAGTGGGTTTGGGGCAGTGAATATTGGGGGTGTGAACCAAGGTCTTGATGAAATGAGTGGGGAAAATGGTTTGGATAATCGCTTTGCAATTCGAGAGGCTGCTTTGCACAAGTTTCGACAGAAAAGGAAGGAGAGGTGTTTTGAGAAAAAGGTATAGAAACCTTTCACAGTCTCTTTACTCATAGGGATTTTCCAGGTTTTGATGCATTGCTGTCTCCTGCCTGTCTGCTCTGCTCCTGCCTGAGTGCTTTTAAGGATACGTCCAGTGTGCACAAGGCACCAACCACTACCCTCTATGCGGGCCTCTCTGTGCCTCATCTGTGTCTCAGATGTTTGGGCTTTTACAGGGACAAGTTAAAATTAAATGAAGCTTACCCTTACAATCTTGTTGCAGCTTGAATGAGGATGCTATTGACCTTTTTTTGTTAGCTATGTTTCTTGAGTGCTGATCAACATCACAACTGAGTCTTCCCATGGCTTCCAGAAATGAGACAGAAATTCTGGATGCAGATCTTTGTATATTTTTTCACATAGATTTTGGGTGGATTATCTACAACATCCATTGTTGAGAGCTAATGATGTCAGTGGATAGTCATGGCAGCCGATCACTGCTGTTCACGATGAAGGTGACAGTCTGAAATTTTGTGAGTGACTCATAAGGTTATGACTGCACTCATTCTCGCGAAACCTTCAAGTTGTGGATATATTGTCTGCAATTTGATAGATAGTGTCTACTAACTCACATAACAATCAAAGTGGAAGCAGTTACATTCCTGGTATTGAATGAAGCCTTGGACTTTCTCTGTTTGTATCCTTCTCTTAGCAAGAATTTTGATGACTGCTGGACAATGTCTTGACTTAAGTCTTGATATGAAATGCAGGTGCGCTATCAAAGCAGAAAGAGACTTGCAGAGCAACGTCCACGTGTGCAGGGCCAGTTTGTGCGGCAGAACCTTCATGATTTGAATGCGAGTGAGCTCGATTATAGATGATGATATCTGCAGGTTTCAAACCCAAAAACACTTTCAACCTTACGGAGATGACCTCTGGCAATGCATGCCTGTCTGTGTGAAGTTATCTAGCAACACATGTGAAGAGGCTAATGAACTTTTGACATACTTGTGTGTGCCTAGAGATGATGTTTTTTTGTATTAGTGCTTTACTATTAATGTACAAATGTTGAAGAGATCATTCACTTGTAGAGGTGTGTTGAAATATGCTTATAGAGTTATGCATTACAACAAACTGGGCTCTACTGGGCCCCAGTTTTGCAGAAATTAGGGACAAAAGGGGATGTGGTGATGAAAATAGTACACAGGAAAAAAAACAGGGGACTAAACTAGTTTCTCACCTAAATTGGTCTTCAGGGGAGTTTCACCCCAAGTTTTGGATATTCCTTACCAGCGCCTTGGCTACTGCCCATTTCTTTCATTAAATCAAGCCTTTTTAAATCTTCACAACTGATACCCGGTTTCATGAAACGGTATACAATGTGGCTCACGTTGCAACTACACTCAAATTGGGTATGAAACAGGAATTAGAGGTTCAAACTGCAGTCCAAGGACAGGATGATTTCAACTACACTCGAATCGGGGATGAAACAGTAATTAGAGGGTCAATTTATGGCCTGATGATAGGATGATTTTCTGGGTAACTCTGTAAGGTACCCCAAACTAGGGCTACAGTTTTGGGTAAAATGGAGATGGAATGAGAAGTTAGGATGAAAACAGCACATGGGAAAAAAAAGTGGACCAAATTAGTTTTCTCACATAAATTGGTCCTCAGGAGAGGTTTACCCTGAGCTTTGAATATGCCTGACCTGCACCTTGACTGCTACTCACATTCTTTGGCTAAACCAAAGCTTTCCCAGAAAAAATTAATCTTGCAAATCTTCTGAGCTGGTATCCATGGAAGGTTACTCAATCTTACTCACTTGTTCCAGATACACTCAAACTGGGGATGAAACAGGGATTAGGGGGTCAAATTAGTGCCCAAAATCAGGGTGACTTTGGGGGATAATTCTTGTTTTGTAAAGGCCCCTGTAATTGTCAATGTACGCTCAATGACTTCCCAAGCATAAAATAACTTGACCTTTGGGGATATACCTGTGCTATTATTGGGTTGCCTTGTCATGGAAGATTGTTGCACATAGAGTACTGAATGAATTATGCCTACCATAATTTCTTTCTCCTAAAGCACTTAGAGAAATTTCTTAGTTTTACTTGGAGTGCACCTTATATTCAAGAATATCCTTCTTAGCAAAGAGGAGGGATATTGCATTTACTCCTTAAGAATGGGAGAGATCTTACGCTTACAGTGGGTGTAATTTTTTTCAAGTCTCTAGAAGCATGCAAGAACCAATGTTGTGAAGGTATCCAATTTGCAAGGTTTTAATTTAGGTTTCAGGTTTAGGTTCTTATGATTTGGAGCTAAGTTTACATCTTTTTATTGAAGTTCTTGGGAGGATATTTAATATTATTTTTGTGACCTACCTACATCAAACAACTATTTTTGGGATATTATGTTTTGGATTTATATTTTCCCCCACCCTCTTTTTATCTAATTTTTTAATATGCACATATTTTAGCCACCCTATAATAGTTTATAATGTTTTTGGCATTCAATTTCAATATCTTATATTAGTTTTAAAAATTAGTTTTAGAAATTTTGAAGTTAGAAAAGTTTGGAACTAAAATGAAATCATGGGGTGCAAACAAGATATTTTGACCCTCCTTGTTACCTTGTGTTTTACTTGTACAATTGAAAATATTTTTCAAAACTTCTAACCTTCCTCTAGCATCTCAAATCAAATGTAACTTTTAAATTTCTTTAGTGGCATCTTTAACATCCTTCTAGCTTCTCAAAAAGAATTGTACCATATCATTTAAACTTGGAAAAGTACTCCAAAAGTATTCCTAAAATTATGTTAGTTTTTGAAAGTTAAGGATGAATTTAATTATGATAACAAACTCCATTGACCAAAAAAAAATATATTAGAATGTTCACCACATCAATATTGAAGATTAGAGAAAAAAAAATTATTTGCTGAAAAAATTCATATATTTTTAAATATTTAAAATTTACTTTTCAAACTACCAAAAATTAAAGATCTAATTTGAGTACTTGCAAGTGCATTGGAAAAACATAATTATAAAACCAATGCCAACAATAGTTTTTTAAAAATTTACTCAAATTTTTTGACATTATTTCATAATAATTGAACCTATTAACAACTAATATTTAAACTATTTAATCACATGCTATTTTTTATTTATTTATTTTAATATTACAGATTTACAAATACCTTATATTAATTACAAATTTATTTTCAAAATATACATAACCATATTTCTGAACTAATTAACTTATAATTTTTACCTAACAACCAATATATTACACCTTATATTTTTACTCACGTATTTTCTGTTTTTTTGAGTAATGACCCCCTCGGGTTGAAATTGGCACAAGAATAGGATTGTGGAACGAGTCTTTTGCTAAATTCAAAATCAAAACTGAAATCATGAAAAAAAATTCTTAAACACAAAATCAAATCAAAATCGTTAAGTAAGAAAGTTGATTTTTTAAAAACTTAATAAGTAGGCTGAAATTTATAGTTAAACATTAAATTTAATTAGTTGTTGAACTTTGTACCTATATAAATTTGTTGTAATTTATTGTAAAATTTTGTACCCATACAATCTCTAGCATTGAGGAATGTGTAATATGTACATGGAACCATGCTTATTTTTTCAATTGGACTTCGAGATTTTTGAATGTGAAAAAACATGTTAAAATCAAAACTTTAAAGTTTAGAAATTTGAAGGATTGAACTCAAACCCACCCAATTAAATTTAACAATGTTGAAACTAGGCACAAAGGTTCTTTTAAAAAAAGAATTACACAACACTAATAAGAACTCTCCCCCTTATACATGTCATGATTTCCAAATGTTTATGTTAATATAACCTTCACCTCATGTTTTATGAGGTGTAAAACCCTAGTGTGAGGAAAATTGCCAAATTGGGGGGGTTGGCCTTATCTTAGGCTCTTATTTTGGAAAACTTAAAGCATCTCCATTGTAGTACCCTATTAGGGGCTTCAACAACAACTTGACAAATAACATGTTGAAACCCTCCCCCGTTACAATGCCTACATCACTAAATATAAATTAATGCTACGATTTGGGGTTCCTTGCTCTAAATACTAATTGCTTTTTAATGTCATCACCAAAAGCGTTGCTAAACAAATAAAAACTTTTGAAAGTAGCTATGGTTTGCCAACATGATTAGTGATGGTTGTTTATATTTTCATGAGCACTTCTCCATGGAGATCAAGATTCTCAAGTTTATTTTTAGTTTTTCATTTTTGGGGGGTTCTTTACAAATGGATTTCACATTAAAATCATTGAATTTGTCATGTTGAATTTTGAGCTTGGAAGCAAGAGACTTGAAAGTTAGTTGGTGATTGTGTGTGATTTTAAGGATCTCATGGACCACTTTGGCACTAAGAAAAATGTGCAAAAGATAATGAACATAGTGAATGTTATCATTCTTGCTAAGGTGTAAAAGGTTTGGGAGGTAGTCATGAATAGTGAAAGTGCTTTTCAATGGCAACTCCCAACTATAGACTAAAAAACATTGACACAAGTCAATAGTGAAATTTGTTGGATGAATTCAACACTAACTAGATGTATTTTTTCTTCTTTTATTTCTAGGGCACCCAATGTGGTATTAGGTTTGCTTTTGGCACACAAAACTCCACAATTCCTACAACTTGCAAATAATAAAAACAATCAAATTGAGTGTTGCAATTGAAAGCAATATTTGCATGTTTTTATTTGCAAATGTGCTTCTTGCTCTATCAAAAGCTTCATTTATGTAGATTCATGGGTTTCATAAAGATTGATTTCCTTATTAAATAGTTCATAAGGTTCCACAATGATCCAATAATATTAAAAATATGCAAATCTTTATTAAGAAACACATCATAAATTAGGGAATTGTACAAAGGAGTAAAATAAAGGAAAAGGGAGGTGACAAGACGTCAAGTTGGCTCAAAGTTGATATGAAAATCTATGTATGTCCATAACCAACCACTTGTGGAAGGTTGGCCATATTTACATGTCAAAAACAAATGGCTTGCAATAGGTCGGCCGTGGTGATGGGAGGTGTGTTTTGAAGGGGTGGAAGTCGGGAAATAGCTAAGCCTATGGCTATCACCCGACTTAAGGTTGAAGACATTTGCATCTTTTGTAATGTGATCAGAAAAATTTAACAAAGCAAAGCAACCAAGGTAGAAAGATGAAGGCCTTCTGTCCCCTTCAAGTTCAAAAGGCCTTGGCATAATTGTGTAAAAACATATCGGCATGTTTGTGTAAACAACTAAATATCTCAATTGCTAAGGGGAGGAATTGATCCATGGGGTGTTGGTTGTGATAACTCCTTTCCTTGGCTTGAGTTACATCTAATGTAACAAATCCTTGAGTTGCACAAGATCGGGGAAATAAATTCGTTCACATTGGGTTGGCAATGATAATGCTAGCTAATGTGCAAATGCCATCTTTGATAAGCACAATGTTTATTCGTTGACAAAAAGAGTTGAATGTGGTTGAAAGAAGTGCATGTAATTGTTTTTGTCCCATGTGGAAATTAACATCTCGTGCAATGGTGGTAAAAGTGTTGCAAATTGCATCATGGGTTTTAGTGTGTTTGTTGCCATGAGCACAATGTAAAAGGTGGATACGTATAGGGTCAATGGGATGTGTGCACACACATCAAGGAGTGTTTATTATTGAGGGATGGGGTAGTCCAAATCATGTATGGAGTGTTGTGCAAAAAATTAGGGAAAATAACCAAAAGGTTAGGAAAAGTAGTCGAGTTGTAACCAAGCACCTACCTTTGGGTCAGAACATGATAAAATCTGGGCACAATGGGCCTCAAATGTCTCTTCAAAAAGTATGCTGGAAAGGGTCTGATGGTGCAGACATTTTGAGATGGAATTTTGAAGTCGAACCATATGTTACTTGATGAATTGTTCAAATGGAGGAAGACATGCATAGGTTGGGGGTGGTAAAAGATCACATGTTGCCTTGAGGTGTTGTTGGAAAGGAAATGTGTTGTTGTTGACTTGTAATAAAGTTCAAGAAGGAAAAAACAATGATCAATCATAAACCTAACAACTATGACTGAAACGATAAGGGCCCAACTCCTTAAATAGGCTACTAGGGCGATGGTGGTTGTCCATATGAACTTGATGCCACTAAAAGTTATTGGGAAGGAGGCTTGTTTACAAGATAAAAGTCCTTCAGGGCTATCAAAGGATCTTGGACCCAAAAAAGTCCAAACATTTTATGGAGGGAAGAGCCAAAGGAAATAAAAGATTTTATGAAGGTGGAAGATGGAGGTGTGCATTGTAAAAAATATGATGGGTCTTGCACAAAATAATAAATTAGAATTCCAAAGGCCACATGAACATCACCCATTCTAAAGAGAAGGTCCACATGTCGAACATCCTCGTGTAGGCTTTTTTGATGAAGGATGATGTGAAAGTTATGGTGCTTAGCGGAACCCCCATGACTCTAATTCCTTTGAATGGGGCGGTAAACTAGGATGGGGTATTGAAATATGGTGGTAGGCCAAAGGGTGACCATGCAACGCATTAATGAGGTTGGATGGAAAGACTTATCACATAAAGTTCGGTTTAGAAGTGTTCATAGGTAAATGATACAATTGAAAGGGGACCTATGATGTGAGTGTCGTTTGGAATGGATGGAAATAAACAAGAAGGGAAATGACTAGTTGTAGAACATTAAGCCCATGGGTTGAAATGAATAATCCCCCCCCCCAAAGATCACCTTAATGAATCCCCATGGTAAATGAAATGATTATGACATCACCTTCATGATTACGATGACTATAAATAAAAATGAAATTCGAATGCATAGAATGCATGAATAAAAAAAATGAGTTCTATGATGTCCCCACTTGCTGCATGAAGTTTTTGAAATATGACCTCTCTTGACACTCAATTGAAGACATTTGTTATATCTAGTTGAAAAACAACCCAATTGGGGTGAAGGTCCAAGGTGCATCTAATGTTGTGGATTATTGTTTCATAGCCACTTTTAGTTGTAACTTCAAATTGGTGTGGGGAAAATGTGTTGCAAAAGCTTCACAAAATTAAAGACATAAACCATGGCTTGTGAATTAATACAATGTTTCCCCCATTGCAATGGGACGAACACCACCTAAAGGCTTGGTCATGGTTAAAAGATGGGTCGTTCCAAAGACACATGTAATTTGGGGTGGAATTTGACTTTGTGCAATATGAAAACAAAGTTGGAACAATTGAAGGAGTCCACTCGTTGAATCTTTTGTAGTGGAACAATTCCCATTGATTATATTTCTAAGTTTCCTTTCATTATGTTATATGTGATAAAAAACAAGTTTTGGGGATTAAAAAACTAATTAATGAAAGGTTGTGTGAGAGCCAACAAATTATCTCCCATTGCCATAGGAAAGTTATGCAAGAAAATTTAATTAATTACATTTTTCAAAAAGTGTGAGGTTTAAGATGTCACTGCTGAAGTGAGATTTCGGCTTGAAGCCCTAACACTACAAAATAAACCTGAATTCAAGAACAACTAGTTGGATAAACCGATGGACTTATTCATTCTAACAGGATAACTTTTAATCCTTAGATCAAAACATATTACTATTACCCATAGTGTTTTAGGAGCCATAATGCTCTTAATTTTTTATAGAACCAATTTCCTTTTGTCCCAACTTTAATGTTTGGACTTCCCCAATGAATTGGTGTAATACAATGCAGACAAATGCATATAAATACCAAACCCCTTGGTTCACCTTTACATTTTTTCAGTTCAACATGAAAATGGGTGACCTCATAAACACAAGCTATGCTTACAAAGGAGGGTTTCTTCAAAATGTTGCGGTTGAAAAATTGGCAAATGCATAAAGGAAAAAATTCAAATCTAGTCAAAAATTACACCCAAAAAGGATTTTGTTTCCTTCAATTTTTGTTATGTAGGCAAACTGGGGATCATCCACAAGAAGATTTAGCCAAATTTGGCTATAGATCAGATGCAAAAGTACGTAATTTTAAGAATCTTTTTATATTTTGGCTACCTGCTGAATTCTGTTCCAGAAATCTGGCTATTTAAAAAAGAATTCCCTCAAAATCTAGCATTAGGGTCATTTTTTCACCAAAATCCTTTGCATGTGTTGAAATGATATTTTCCAGACTGAAAAAATGGGAAATTTCACTAAAAAAGAAACACTGCTCACTAGCTCTGAAGATAAAGCAAAAACACATTCCCTTTGTAGATGCCCATTTATGACCTGTAAACCTTTACAAATTATTTCTATGTCCAAAGTCCATGGCATAATTAGGAAAAACTTTTCATGACCAATGCAGCCAGTAGATAGGTAATCAAACCCTTGATGATCATCACTACTATCAAAGAGGTAGCACCTACAAACATAATATTGATAACTTTGTACCAAAATGTTTGACCTCCTTGAAGACACCATAAAAGCATTGCATCACTGCCTACATCTCACCTCCATACACTTCTTCATGCCCATCATTTGGAATAATAGAAATGAGAACACAACAATGTTACCCCGTACCCATGACCTTGAAATAATATCATTCATTAACCTTTTCACCTCCCCAAAGATTTTGAGTAAGCAGTTTGTAAATAGAACAAGACCTAACTCATGCACAACCCCAACAGTTTCTGCATTAGAGCTGAAATATTATTGTATGAGCAATGGGGAGCAATGTTGAGCTGACAGATAACTAGTCACTACAATATTCACAATCTTGGCTTTGAGTTCTCAAACTCATCTCGGGTGAACAATTGCCAACTGCTATCATCCTTAAATTCCAGAACATGGGTGTGATATTTAACCAAAGAGGTCCTATGCCCAACTGAAACATACGACTCAATTTTTGCATGCAAAATAGAATAGAGACGTGCCTCATTTCGAGCATCGAGAGCACTGCTGGCCTCATCCAGAAATGCAACTTTGGGGACATGCAAAAAAAGGCGAGCAAATGCTATACGTTGTTGCTCCCCTGAGCTCAAAAAATTAGACCAATCATGAACTGCTGATAAGTTTCCAACACGTTCCAAAAGATCCTCCAAAGAAACTTCTTCAAGAGCTTCCATCAGCTTTCCATCATTGAGGTTGTAAGATTGCAATGCATTCTTGGGGGCTGGAAAGTGGAGCTGTTCCCGAAGGGAGCCAAGGGGCATGTAGGGCTTCTGTGGAAGGAAGAAAGAATCAGAAAGCAGTGGGCCTTGGATTATCCCACTGCCCCGTCTCCACAGGCCAGCAATTACCCGTAGTAGTGATGACTTTCCACAACCTGAGGGCCCCATTACAAGCAAAGAATCTCCAGCAGCCAGTTGCAAATTGAGGTTCTGAAAAAGCACATGTCCTGAATTTGGAGTGAGAATTGTCAAGTCCCTTATCAAGAGACCTGGGCCCTCTTCTCGTATAATGGTTTCTGCACAATCAAAGAATGGAATGATTCACCAATGTTAGTACTTCCCTGATACCCTGTGAAAGATCTCAAGAAGGTCAGGGAAGAAAATAATTTGTACAGTGATTATAGAAGGGCACTCCCAAGGATGATGCCAACACAAGATTGGCTATGAAACTATATTATTGCTATTTCTAAGAGACAAAAGTGCTACTTGTAAATCACCTGAGATGAAAGCCTAAACATCACAAAAGTTAGGGACTTCTTGAAACACAGCATTGGGCAGGTGTGGACTTCATCCAGAGAACCAGCAGGGTACCACAGAGCAATCAATTGAATGATATTGAAAATCACAGAAGTGCTTAAGGCCATGCAATTGCTGTCAGAGATGCTGGGTACAAGTAGAGGGCTATAATGATCAATAGCAAGAACATCAAGACTAAATAGAACGAGCAGGTCTCAGTACATAAAAATGTTCATCCCTGATAAATTCATCAAACAATGTAACTAGTACTCTTGGCAAGACCCAGGAATTGAGACCTATATCTGGCAGTCACCACTTGTATAAGTTAGTCACAAGTATTAACGACTGCAGGGTCTGAAAATTAGAATAAATCCTCTTAGCTGGACCTGGTGGTAAGACAAATACTGGTCGTACTGGCAATGCTTCTTGCTTTTCTTACACATGGCAACTTAATCACTCACCATTACCATAGTGGCACCCCCAAATCAACTCCAGGCAGGTGTTGATAATTTAGAATTTGAAGTTTCAATAACCCCTTTTCAGGTTATCATTTGAATTGGGAAAGGCTACCATTGAACATAAGAGGAATTTCAGGTACGTCACATAATAGTTAAAAGTAAAGGTCAAATCAGCAATCAATTGATCAGTTTACTTGCCCTTTTCCAAAGCTAAATCTTGGAACTTTTTAGGGCAAGTATGTTACAAGGGAATTTAGTACTGGAGGATGTTTATAGAGCTACCATTGGTTAGACTTTAAAACATATTTGAGTGGAGGCAAATCCTGAAAATAGCCTTCTCACTTGCTTCTGTCACCAATCTCTTTCCAACAACATAAAGCTCCCTTGCAATAGCCTCTTTCACTTCTTGTTCTGATTAGGACTGAAATGCAAATATAACCAGGAGATGAGTCGGGTAATGGGTTAAGAATAAACCAGCAGAAATTGTTTGCGGTACAAGGGTGATGAGACTTGAAGAGTCAGAGTCCACAGGAATGGAGTGACCTGCTGAGGAAGAGGTGGAGCTCCAACTTTTCTTCTTCATTAAGCGCACATCACCTGTATGTTCCTGCAAGGCCTCAAGAAGACTTTCCAGTCGTTCTGTCTGTGCTGCAAGCCCACTGCCTCACACCAAGGTCTTTTAAGTCTCTTCAAAAGCTATTGAAACTAGATTTTGCCATCTTATCTTTACAGACATTCTATAAGGTGACCTGGTAACGATGTGAATTTGGAATGCAACTTAAGAACAGATACTTTTGAATATTTGAAGACAAAAGTGACCAGGTCATTCGTGCATTTCAGGCGTGGAAAATAATCAACACAGCACAATGGCATGGATTCTCAGTTTGGACTGCTTTCTTAACAGGTTCATAATGCTTTTCAACCTACAGCAAGTGAAAAGAAGAGTTACCTCAGGTTATCAAATTTGAGCACAATGACTGATAGAGCTGATAAAATTTTGTGAAAAGCAAAGCCTGTTTGAGAGATGACCCCAAACTCCACCTATCACCATTAAGGGATAAACATAAAGCAATTATTCTCTGTTAGAAAGCACATCAATCAATCCACAATGGGTTTGGGTTTAGAGTACCAAAGCCTCGCAATCTACCTTCAACACTCAAAAAGCATAAGAAATGATGTAAGTTTAGGATGTTAGAAGGATTTGCAGTACACATAATTGATTTCATCCCTGTTTTGGTCAAATGTTAACATGTCTATGATAGCCATTTCTGGACAAAATAAAAAGCTGTGTAAAGATAATGTAAAGATATATGATAAACATAGAGCCTTAGCAATCAAGAACTATTGTTAAATTTAGAATTGCAAGAAACCAGGTTATCAGTAATTACCTCACCAGAAAAGTAGCGGGGAGCAATGATAATGGAAGGAACAATTATCATTGAGAACTCATATGCATTACTGAATAATGACAGGTTTCGATTCCAAACAATAAGTTCCCTCATATTTGCCACCAACACTGCCAAAAACACCTAAACTCCAGGAGGACAATCAACAAGTCCGGATTAGATGAGAAAAACCATTCCACATGTTTGGTTTCAATTCCAATTGCTTATTATCTACTAATCTTCGATGCAAGCTCCAAGTTGCAAGAATTACAGTGCTGTCTGATGGGTTTTCAAAACCCAATTGAATAAGTCAACAAGGTCGCAAGGTTCTTGCAATCCAGGATACATGGATATCCTTATCCTGCTTAGGGTTCTAAGTCAGAAAGATCATGAGGTAGATCTTGGACAATAACTGGTGTCAAAGACAAGGATGCTAACCCACTCCTGACCCCCTCAAGTTGAAGGCATCATGAACAAGCATCACAATACTTGTTCAGAACAGTAGAAGCCTGTCACTTGCTGGGCTCGGTCTTAAATGCTGTAAACATAAATTGATTTGAAGTTTGCTGTTACTGTCAATGAATAATAGATTTGAACTGATTGAACTACAAATAATATTCACAATTTCTCCTTGCATACTGGTGATCTGGTTGGGTTCAGTGTAGGGTAATGCCCTTGGAGCAGAGAGTTCCAGAAGTAAGCACCCACCTGAGGTGGAGCTGAAGAGTGCTTCCTTCCAGAACTCCCCTGGCTCCAAGGGCATTACTGAGTTTAAAAATTGATCTGATTTTTTTCCCATGATACTGGCAGGTATCAGGAGGAAAAAATGACGAGTGGCATTTTGGAAAACGAAATGCCCATGCCTGCAGGCACTTCATTTTCCAAAATGCCCCATGGGATTTTACACTTTGTAAGTATACCTCCAAATATACTAAGAAAAATCTTGGAGGTTTTAACATCTCAGCACTGATTCATGTAACTCAGTAATTTCAGCAGAAGTTCTGGGTTTTACTCAAAGATCAGGGGAAAGGTGTAAACCTTCACAGTTGAAGCCTCATATCTTTCACCTTGGTAAAAAGCAATTGACTCCACATTGTCCCGAACTCGTACCAGAGAATATCGAAAATTTGCCTCCTTTTGCAGTGCCTGCAATTAAAAAGGTAAAGACAACATTACAAAGGAGCCAGGTTGGAAGCTTAAGCTCTCACCATGGCAGCTCCATAGTATAATCTGGAGTCCACATACAAGGATCAAAAAGACTGGAAGAGATATATAAAATGCAACAGGATGTGTTTGGGGGCACACTAGGAAATGTCCATTTACAGAATACATCAAGGAAATGTATCACTAACCTGAAACTTGAGAGTCATGAGGTGCTTGCCAAATCCATACACAGTGACCAGAGTACCAATGGCAGAATATAACCCCAGAAAATAGACCAACTCTGGTGCAATTGACCTGCACAACAACTTACTCAGATCACACATATTGGTGGAAATAACAGCTTGACATGGATCTCATTTACCACAGAAGCACTTGCTAAGGTTCATACAAATGAACTTTCCAGAATGCATCTTTGAGAAGTAAAGAAAAATCCACAAATCACATTGAAGCTAACCATTGTGTCAATTCCAGCAAAAACAAAACTGACACGACAAGCATGATTGTGGCCATAACCTTTATGAGTGACTCAGAGAAAGTATCAAAGCATCACATTCATCACAGGGACTAGCTGCCATGACTCTCCTGCTGCCTTCATCAGCTCCCAAAGTCATCAGTTCATGACTTACAACTTCACTTTGCAGCAGATCCATTTGGTATTTACTCTGTGCACCATAACACGACCTATTTAACTTACAGATCATGAGAAAATACAATTTACCCATCATCCATAAGGATACAACAGTACAGCATTCACACACAGGCAAAAAGGTAACCATAGTCATAGGGAGCTTACCAGAGTACACCTATAAAGCCAAGAATGTTGAGGAACTTGCTGGCAAATAAGGCAATAATGTCCACTGTGTTGCGGGTAAAGCTTGCGACATCTTCACAAATCCGTTGGTCAGGGTTGTCAAGGCGTCCCTCCATTTTCAACTCAAAGTATGCACTGTTGGCTTCAAGCACCACCCAATCAACAAAAAATATTCTCACAAATCCGTAGTACATTGCCCTGCTAGCACTTAGAACCCTACAACAGATCACCCTAGTACACAGACCTTTCACATATATCATGGGTGGCAGATGACCATTCTGGGTAGCTACAGTCTTGCAAGTACACTAATGAGGCAGGATCCTAAAACCAGACCATCCTCCTTATTCTTCCAGTGATTTGAGATCACATTGTGAGGTCCACAGCTGCTAAGATCAGAGGAAGCTCACTGATTGATTTCATGTCTTTAAGTGATGTTCAAGATAGGTTATGTGCAAAATGTCTCATCATCTCCTGGAGGTCCATTTTTGGGCAACCTGCTGCTCCATTAGGGTTTGAAAGTGAAAGCAAAGGGGAGAAATGGTGAAGAGCTGTACAGAAGTAGTTGGAAAGAAGAAGCTCGGTGAGCCATACCCGCCATTCAATTACAAGAAGCTCCTGCCACCCCACAGTGATCAGAAAGACTGTGAAAGTGCTGTACTGTATTTTTTCTGCTTTTTTCTATTGACCATGGAGATCACAAGTAAATGGCATCATGTAAAAAGCTATCTCCTCAACCTAAAAGAAGCAAATAAGCACTCTTTTACTCAACAACAGAGAGAACCTGCATGTATTGATAGAAGGCGTATAAGGGGGCAGCGATGATGACAATGCCCACAAATCTCCAGATAGCCTTATGGAACCCAGTTACATCCTTGCCAGAGAGAGCAGTCGCAAAATCTCTCTGTACATAAGACATAACTACAAACAATCCTGCCACAATCCATCATCATCATCATCATCATCATCATCATCATCATCATCATCCCTGTTAGTGAAAGCTACAGCAACCTATCTTGTTCTTGTTGTCAAGCATTACACAATTGTCTACTACGGGAAATGAGAGAGACAAACCTGCGCAAACGGCACAGAGAATAAGGACTAGGGCAAGGAGAAAACGAGCTTTCAACTTCCGATCGCCAACGAAGAAGATAATGGCGACTCTCCATAGCTTCCGCACCATATGCAATGACGGCGACGGACCCTCTTGTCTACTACTCGCGGCCTCCCCTGCCATCTCTGCCATTCCTTCCTACTCTCTTTCTCTTTCTCCGAGCTCTGTCTATGTCTTTCACTTTACGGTCGCCTTCCAGCATTAGGGCCGGGGACTTTCCTTTCTTCACGTTACAACGTTGGTGCTGCCATGCTCGTCAGATTCAGTGTCCTCGCGAACGAAGCGCGCGTTGTCCGTCTGGACGAGCTTTCTTTCTCATAGCTTCAGTATGGCCATGCAACCTGGGAAAAAGTAAGTTTCTCGTAGCGCTCCTAACACCCGCGCTGCCCCCTTACAGCATCCCCACCGGTGCTCAGTATGTGACCCTGCAAATTAAATTGGATGAAGAAAAGTCAATATATTCCGGCTTCGATCAGGAAAACAGTTTGTTAACTGCATATTTGCTCTGTTTGCTGAGGCTGGTAAAAAGAGAAGCAAAGATATGCACCTGCTAGAGAACAGTGTAATAAATATGATCTCACTGTTGCTCCATGTTTTTGATTGGCCAATCATAATGATTGGTCTAGGTGGTTTGCTATTAGTAGTTCCCACGTATTTGCAATCCCACTTTCAGTTTTATGGGTAGCATTGGAAAAAAGTAAACAACTAAACTTGGATGTGAGAAATATTTTTGGAGGGTTTAGGGTTGAGCCATGGTGGGGATGCTCTGGGACTGCAAGTGCCAGACTGTTAACAATAGCAATCCACTTAGACCAATCAATCTATTTAGCCAATCAAAAAGAGGGATTAATCAATAAATACGATTTTGACTGTGTTCATTAGACTATTCCAGAGCTCCTCCCAGGGGTCTGAAAAGTTGTGCTTTTTTTCAGGGTGCCAGCAGTCTTCCAGAGGATTCACTGGATTCAACTGATGAACCTCATCCAAGATTTCTAGTGCAGGGCCACGTAGTGAGCGTTGGTGGAGACGCTCTGATAGAGCATCTCCACCCCAAAACTGTAAACAACTCTTTTATATTTAATGAGAGGGGGTGTTTGCCGGCGTGGGGTGGAGATTCTCTAAGGCCAGTCCAAACCTTGAGACGGTACATACCTCCTGCTCCTTCCCCCTCCTCCTCCCCAGGGCATCCCCCAATGAGGTCTGTCCAGGCGTCCCTGCTGGGCCATGCGTGGTTCTCCGTAGGGTTTGAGCAATGTTCTAAAAAACTTAAATAAATACCATAAAGGAGATGTTGTTGTGTTAAATTTTAGAAAGTAGACTGGTGGTAGGTATACTTACTATTCCTGCTTCCCAGATAGCACGATGTTGAGTTCAAACTTGTCAGGATTGATAGTGAAAGACAAGACTTTGCTCAATACGTAAAATCACACAACAATTTGTAAATAGGCTCCGGAGAGAGAGAGCTCGTTAGGGGTTGGATCTGCCTACGCCCTATTGACTCTCTCCATAACCTATTTATAGATTGTTCTGTGGTTTTATGCATTGCCCAATTCTTGTCTTCCCGGATCAATATTTGTCTTGCTTAAGGAAATTATAAAATTGAATGTTATGTTGTCCTTGACAACTTTGATCCTATGCCAATAGGGAAGCAAGAATTAGTACCCATCACAAGCCTACTTCTTAATGTTTACAACAAAAATATCTTTAATTAATTATCTCTCTCTATATATAAAAACATTAGTTAAACCTTGCACGTGGCATTGCTTGAATGCCTAAACAGAACTTGTTAAACATATTTAGTGTTTTTTGTTCAACCTAGCAAGCTTTAAAATAAGAAATGTATGTTCAAAAAAGTTCCTCAACAATATATATCATCTTATTCAAAGTTGGTTCATAGTAATGGTAATCACTATTGGGTAGTTGTTAGAAACATGTGATTAGTGTTGGGAGGGTAAAAATTGAGAGTTTGAGTTCACGTTTTTATGACTCAGATCTGAATTGACACGTTTTTTTTGGTTGGAACTAACACAAAACCTGAACTATGAAATTAGTCTTTTGTTAGATTTAGAACTGGCAACCAAAATTGTGAAATAACATTCTTGAGAAAAAGGCAAAGGTCTTTATGTAAGAAAGTTGAATTTTTTATACATATCATAAGTACGTTAAATTTTATAGTTAAGTATTGTAATACTTTCATCATTTTAACAATAATTTTCAGAATTCAATAAAATTTTATTTGTTTCAAAATGTGTTGTCATTAGTGCTAGAAATTTTAGAAACCTTAATTTAAAGCACTAAAATCAAAGTGTCCTTGTATGTCAACACCATCTCCCTTAGTTTTTGTCTTTCTTGTTGAATTTTATTTAATGAATAAGCTTTTTTGTTTGCCCTTAAGGTTGGTACAACAACTCACATCTCATTTGAATGTCCTTGTATCCATGTTTCTCGTGCAAGATTATTTCCATTTTGTTTTGTTCAATTTTGAGCAACAATAACAACAATTTTTTACTTGCAATGATGGTGGAACAACAACTTCAAGAATTATTTTTTATGTCATTGTTTTGTTTTTTGCAAATTCTTGTAGAATCTAAATAAAATGATCATGGAATTTTATGTTCATATTCAAAGATTGGACTTTGGATCGATGTGTATATCCAAATGTTTCAAGAATTGAACTACATTATTTTCACAATATTTTTTATGGTAGCAAGTTGTGAATGCATCTACTACATGGTGTTGATATTGCTAGAGGTGCACACAATGTTTTATTTTTATCATCAAATGATCACTTTGCACATAATCATTTGTGGTAGTGTGTTGTATTGTTGGAGCTAATGATGAGGTGGTGACAAAAGATCACAAAACTATTGAAACACATGGTATAGACATTTTGACTTATAGGCACAAACAACTTTTGCCTTCATCTTGCTCAACAATGATGGTGAATGCAAATTCATGTTTTACCAAAAGCCTACATAGACCTTAAGAACCTAAGTAGCCCTAGGTACTAAAACTAATTACTAAATAGCATAGGTACCCCTTAGGTAGGTCTATCATGTAAACCTTATGCAACCTAGATAATCCCTATGTAGCTTAAATAGCCCCTAGGTAGCCCATATGAGATCATAAAAGAAAGTCACATCTAGAAAGTCACATCCTAGGTAGGCACAAGGAAACTTTTAAATAACTTTGGTAACCCTTAAGTAGGTTAAGGTGTTTAAGTTATGCCCCCCAAGCTCTTACCTAGTTCACATTTTTAACATAGGTGACCTAGGTAAGCTAGGACACCTAGATTAGGTAGGTTAAGCTAGGAAACCTAGGTTAGGTCCTAGGTTTTGACATGTGGCACCATGTCACATGGATAGGTGTCATGTAACAAATGGCTAAATTAAATGGATATGTAGTGTTATCTTTATTTTCAATGTTTTAATCCAATGGGCAAGGATGAATAATCATAATAAAAACATATGGTTTATATAATTTCAATCATGGTCGCAAATGGAATTCATGTTTAAGCACAAAAATATTATTAATGGGTATATGAGTCTAATTAATCATGTATTCATCTTTAGCATTCACTACTACAAACCTACTCATGGATGTAGTTATATATGTCGTCTTTTGGCGTAATGATAACAAAGGAAGCAAATGTGGTTTTTCCTATAATCCTAATTTGTGCCTCCCACTTTGGTCCAATCTACTGAAGTTGCAAGGAAAATATCATGAACATCTAGGAACAAGCCATCATCCATCATGAAAAAAAAGGTGTTTTGCAATTAATTGACCACTTGCAACTCACCATATTTCTACATTGTGAGTATTATTAGACAAGTTGCATGAGTTGCAACCAATTATATATATAATGAAATTCATTGCAATTACAACTCAATTGCAATTCTATTGAAACGATTCATTTGCAATTATTATGTAATTCCACTACAACTACATCCATAACATCATGTTGACGTTATTCATTTTCATCCATCCATTAAAATTTGACATGTGGCACTATGAAGATTTTTGGATTAATTTTTTCTTTTTGGAATATTGATCTCCATCATCTATTATGATTGTTAATGATGATTCAAGATTATAACACGACCAAATTAAAAAAATTGCCACATGGCATATGAATTGAATTACAAAAAGAAAATTTAAATAAGTATCTATTTTAATAGCTAGATTTGTCAATACCTAGCCATAGGTAGGTAGAAAAATAAGAATTATTTACTTACATAAGTAAGCAAGTAGGTATGAAAGTACAAGATTAGATGAATTAAAAAATAATTATGTAAATTATTGAAACAAATTCATTACTAAACATTAAAAACTAAATATGAATTTGGGTATAAAATATCAAGGTAGAAATAGGCATATCCGTATGTGCACCTAAATTGAATTTTTAATATAATATACACATTGCTTTTAATTTCACATTTAAATTAATTATATGTTCCAAATAATTAGTTTGCTATTGAATTTAGATAATTAATGATCTGATAATTATTGATGAGCTAATAATTATTTTAATTAATCAATTTAATTCATTATTGAGTATCCCCAATTTAAATAAATAATTATTTGATTATTATTTCAAGATGAATAATTATTGTTCTTATACATCCATATTATTCAATTTAGTTAGCACAATTAATTCATTAGTTAGTTTAAAACTAATTATATGAATTACACTTATTTATTCAAATAGATAATCAGTTATTTAGTATAATTAATGAGTTCATAATAATTAAATGATGTATAGTTAATATTGAATAATCAAGTTATTGAAACAATATTTTTTTATAAAATTACATATGAATTTGTATCCTTATTTAGTTATAAGTTGTTGTACAATAATTGCAACATAATTAAACATTAGTAGTTCAATAGTGGCATACTAATGGCCATACTAGTTGTATCAATGGGAATTATAGTTGAAAATTAGTTACAAATGTATACCATAATGGGCAATGGAAATGTGGACATGTGGCATGATCGCATGTATATACATCAAATATTACTTGTAACATAGTTGTTACGTTGATGACACATTTGCAATAGTTGTCATATAATTATAGTGCAATTCTTCAAAAAATAAAACATGGTTGACTATGGATGTCCGTATGATGCGTACAAATTATCGTATAGGAAACACATTTTTAACTCACTTGCAACTATAATACAACTAATTGATTTTTTGACATGGTAGTTTATTTATTAATTTCTTATATTTCCAAGGGGATAATTGTATAATAATTGCAATACCCAAGGGATAGTTACACAATAGTTGTATACAAATTGTTTTTTTAAGCTTTAATTGTAGAACAATGTGGTTTTAACAAAAATTTAATTTTTCAAATGATGATCAAAATTAATGATGAAGAGATAAAGATTTAGATGTCAAATAGTTCCACTCATATAATTTTAATCATGTCAAGCTATTGTTCTCAATGATGATGATGATGATATTATGTTGAATTATCTTTAACATTTATATTTAATGCTCTTATTAGTCACCATGGGCGTGATGGTTGTTGTTATTACAACACAAGTTTCAAAGGTAAGGTCACCTCATTCTAAGTGTAGGTTATCGATACCACTAATGCAAATGATGTTTTTGTTGCAAGTTTTTTTACCAAATTAGTGCAAGATTTTAGTTTGTTCCATATCAAGCCAAATTAAAACAAATTTTGCAATTTGTTAATGCCTATGGGGAAATCACTACCCCATAAAGAGGTGTAGTTCCTACCTTCCTTCATGCTACATCATGGTCTTAAACATGGACCAAGTAGTTGTACAACATTTTCAACAAGGAATATAAGAAAACATCATCAACATTAGTGCAACAATTAATCATCCACTATTACTGCACCTATATGAAAAGAAACAAAATTGCAAATGGCATTGCATGATGTTTAAAAAATATTGCAAATTAACATTCATGATCATTAACTCAAGCTTGGTAGTTGTATTTCATAAATTGAATTAATCTTAGAGGTAGAATGTTATTATAAGCAGTAATGTAACATGTGAATGTACTAGGGTTGGATTAAAACAAGAACCTATAGTAGTAGTATTTTTTTTTCCTAGCTTGTGCATGAATATTTTTTTAATTCCTAATGGCCCTACACACATAGTTGGTAATGTAAACTAAAGGAAGTTCTCAACAACCTCTAACATTGGCATTATTGAACCAACATCTATCGACCTCCAACTTCTTGCACATTTGTTGTTTATTTGAAAAATGGTCTTGTAGTGTTAGCCTCCATTGCTACAAGCTACAATGCAAGTTTAAAAACTTTGGTAATACATGTTTCGTCCCATCTTTTGATGATTATTTCTTCATAACTTTCACCTTCATCCATGTTGATTATAATTAGTCATAAATCCTAGGCTTTAGGTTATTGATATTGAAGTTTACCTTTGGCTCTTGCCCATCATCAATTTGACCTTTAATGAACCTTAAATTCATGTTTCAATGGTTTTTGTAAGGTCACATATGCTAGTATAGTTCATTTTTGTAATTTGCAAGAACAAAATTCAATAAGATGTTTTTATGATCATTTTAAATCTAATCAAGGAATCCTTGTTAATGTGAGCATTCCACCAATCTACAATCCATACCATTTTCTACTTTTTTTCCAACCCTAAAAGCTAGATTTGGGATTAGAAGTAAAAAAAAAACATTTTTCACTAATTGTTTAGTTGGTTCCAAAGTTGTCCAGTGGTTTTCATTCAAAATAAAACCCCAACCATCTTTGATGAAATGTCTTCCTTTTGTTATTTGGTGATTTTTTTTAGGTGTAAAATTAGTAAACTCAATTTGTGGAGGAATTACATATCCCTCAACATCATATGGTATAACCATTATCACCTACCTCTTATCCTCCAAACCTAACATTTACACATGTTTGGTGCCTTTTGGCTCCTATGTTCTTTCACCACCATTACGAATAAAATGGATTCCAATTTCATCATTGTTCACAACAAATGTTGGTGGAATGCAATATGTTTTTGTTAAATAATTGTATAAACCACGATCAAACCTTGAACAAGCTAATATGGTGGAAGTTTGCTTATAGTAGTGGTCATCACACAATAAGTCCAACATTGTTTCATGGATTATCTTGACTATTCTTTTATCACATTGACCCCCCCATGTCCAAGTTTTATGGATTCAAGAGCATAAGATTTTATGATACCTTTGAGAATGGGTTGCACAACGTCTATTGAAAAAGGTTGACTATCTTTCTTCATCTCATGTAAGACACAAGCCATCTCATTTCATAATGCAAGATACTTTTCAAGTTTTGGTAAGTTATTGTCCCACATTTTGCAAACTTAATGTAATTTTCTCTCAACACACCTTTTGTAAACCATTCCCACATTGTATTCCTAGTTAGTTTTGCATAAGGACTAGGTACACCCAATGATTTGTAAAAAAAACATTTTATTATTATTTTCTTTTTTCATTGTGATTATTATTTGGGGTCATAAATGTGGTTGAAACTAGTTTTAATATTTCTCTCTTTTCTTATAAAATTTTCAAGGTCGTTTGTTCTCAATATCATTTTAAAAAAATCTCTTATTCATTCAAAATCTTCACATTTTGTTGTTTTTCACACCTACTAGCCAGGGTCTTCATTTTTTCATAATAGATGATGTTGCATATTTGTTACTCTTTCCTTGAGAATGAAAAAAGGATGTAATCCCTCTCTTCACAATTTGCATATTTTTTCATTCAAAATTGTTGGAAACAAACTAGTGATGAATTTTTATTTTTCATTATAAACCATAATTTCAAATTAAAGTGAAACCAAAAGAACACAAATTGTTGCTTGAAAGGGAAGTTGGGGAATGTGGAATGAAAATTAAATATGATATTGAAAAGTGGGCCAAAATGTTGAAATGAAAATGTGAGATCAAAAATAAAAACAAGATGACTGATTTGAAGATTGTAGCTTGGTTGTTACAAAACCATATTGAAAAAACATTTATCATTATGTACCTAACGATGAAAGGTACATAATGATCTAAGAAAAAAATTAAAAAATATTTTTCACCTCAATTCAAGTCAATAAATAAATAAATAAATAAATATATTACAAAAAATAAAATAAAATATTTGGCAAGAAAAGTTTGAAATGGTAAAGGAACTATGATATTAAATTTAATTAATTGTTGAACTTTGTATCTACATAGATAGATGGTTGTTTTGATTTGTTGTAAATTTTTTTGTACCCATGCAATACAACATTTGGGGGTGTCTACATGGAATTAAATCCAATTTTGAACCAAGTTCAAAAGTTCTTGAATTTGAAAAATGTACTAAATTGAAATTGAAAGGCTTAGAAATTGAAAAAATCAAGTTCAAAGAAACTCCAAATAAATTTTACAATGTCAAAATCAAGACCAAAGGTTCTCTTTAAAAAAAACAAGCACAACATAGGGAAAGTGACTTTTGATGGTTATCAACACAATTATTAGGATTTGTGTCCATGATTAATTTTCAAAATATGAAAGACCCAATCTTCATATATAACCCTTTTTTTTCTTTGGAAATAATTGAAAATGGTATTTGTTTGATTAATTATAGTGTCTTTCATACAATTGGGAGTAGTGGTTATGTATAAATTGAAATAATTACACATCTTCATTGTTTTTTTGGTGCAAAATTTTGTCAAATATGAAAAATCAAAATAAAAAGAATCTGATTTTTCTGGGCCACATTTTAATTCTTTTTTTAATTTGGTAGTAGTTTTATTATTATTACTTTTACTATCTAGACTAGTTTTGAAACAATGCATCATTTAATGTTAAATCTCTTTTAGGATGTTAACCAATGATTCAACATTTGAAATTTGAAAAAAAAATCATTGCACACCATTGGTAATAAGTAATAACAATTGGTGAATATTTTTCAAAATGTGGGACATATGAAAACTTCTCAATGTTCACTAATCTCAATCCCTTTATAAGGTAGAACCAACAAATCGCATCATAAATCATTGTTTTTTTCCACCCCATAGTAGCTATCTATGCAAATTTCTTGGCTACATATTATGTACCACATGTCAATGGATTACAACTTGAATGAGGTCTTTGATTCACGAAATGCCTTTTATTAGGGGAGTATTGTGTTGAGAATCCATCATGTCAACATCAATTAATTTTTGTTGTACATGAATTGCATCCTTTGAAAGACGTCACAGGTTTTTTGTATTATAGAGGGAGGACATTAAACCACCTCTATTTGTGGGTGTCAATGAAGTGCTTGCTCTACATGACACCTTGCATAATTTTTCCATAAGGTTTGATTGGGTGGATAGATTTAAGCCATTGGTAGTTATTTGGCCTTTGCCTCTTTTTTGTTATGTAATGGGGTTTGTAATTTGATGGGATTAACAAAGGGTTAAATAATAAGGTATTATATAAATCAATTGTGTTTATGTATGACTCATTAAGATTACACTGAATCATTCTTAACAAGTCATGGCATAAATTAATGTGCATAACCCAAACTAAATGACTTATTAAAAAAATCATCACAACATTTATTATGCATGATTCAAATTAGATGAATTGCAAGATCATGAGCCATCAAGGGGATAAGACTTTTATAACTTTTTTGTTTATTTTTTTAATGATAAATCAGTATTATGTAAGATTTTAAAAACTTTCTTTTTAATTTTTTATTTCTTAATATATAAGTGAATGTTGAAAACAAATTGAAAACATCTTTACTTTACTAGAATGAAACTTGACATGTAACATTAAATTTTTTATAAAATAAACTTGAGATTAAACATTGAAAAAATGTTAATTTATTTTTACATATTTTTGTAAAGACATACAATTCATGATAAGAATGATGACTATGACATATTAAACATGCATAAAAATTAATATGTGAAAAAATGTTTGTGAGACACAAAACACATAAATTTTCATAATTATGTAATAAAATTACATAGTTTCAATCTTTTAAGTTGTTTATTCTTCATAACTTCAAGTCTTGTGATGATTTACAATACATGCAACACAAGTTTGTTTGGTTCTTCTAAACAAAACATGTAGAGCATAACCATGCAAGTGCCACACAAGGTGTCACAATGACATTTACAAAGGTTCATAATGAGGTGTTTAACATCTTCCCAACATTGGGATCACCTTGTGTGAGCTTGCAAAGGTTTATAATGACGTGTTTAATGTCTTGGCAAAATTGCAACCGCCTTAGGTGAACCATCACCCACATTAGACCATGGTAAAAATCCCAATGAAAAAAAAAAAAATTATAAAAATTACAAATATACCATGTTCGGACCAAATCAGACTTTTTGAGTTCAAATCTAACATTTTAGGGCTTAAGCCCACTTTAGATAGGGGTCCAAGGTCCAAATTCTTAAGAACCAATTTGGATTCATTTGAAGCAAATTGAATCTTTCTTTGAGTTGGACCTTGCCTTGGACCATAGCTTGCATCTAGGTTCTTCAAATTGTGAGCCCTTCATTTTAGGTTTTTTTTTTTTTCCCCCAGGGGTTTGAACCAATTAATTTCCCCTCCAAAATGGTGCCATGTAGGTTTAGCTGGAATTTGGCACTTTTTTGGTATTGGAGCTTCACTTAAAAGCCATGGGTCCAATTTATGGCTCTCATCCAATAAGATTGCTCTATTTCATTGGACCCTGGACCCTCATCTAAAATGGCTACTAAGACGCCTCCTCACTCAAAAAGGTAAAGCTACTAACGTGGTTCAACATGGCCCACTGAAATCTAATATCTTAATTATGTTTAGCTACTGACTTTACATTTTTATTTTATTTTAATACTTTCACTTTACTTAATATTTCCTTACCTATTGTTAGGAAGTCGATCTGAAGAGCCATCCTACTGGGCCCGGCTGGCCTGCTGAGAGCCCAGTAAATATGCACCTCAAACTGCGTACTCAGAATAGGTAGTCGACCTCAATAAATGTCATGTCAGCAAACTTTCTCAAAAAAAAACCTAGACTATGAACCCTAACTCCATTTGATTGTTGCTAAATCCAAAGAATGGGCATGTTTGTTGTTTGCAAGGTAACTTGGTGTTGATGGTGTGAACAGATTTGCTTTTGTTCCTTTTGGGAAATATGATGATCAAAATGTGAATCCCTCCATAAGAGAGGTAAAATTTCTTTTTCTTTTGTCCTTATTGAAAGCTTTACTACAAAGGAAGGAGGATGGGTTTGGGTTTGGAATTTGAGTTTAAGTATCACATTGTAGCTACCCTTTTCTGTATTTTAGTGTTGGGAAACAAGATGGGATGTGGTTATTTTTGTTTGAAACTTCTACATACAATTGTTGCTTCCAAATTTTGAACCAGAATCATAATACTGTCTATTACATTTGGGGATGGGATTCAAGAACCCCCCTTCCCATTTTCAAGGTGGGTTGAAAGCAAACATGGTGTCTAGTTTGCTAATATTTTTCCAGGCAAATTGTTTGCCTAATATGATATGTTAATCAAGAAAATTGGGGCTTCCTTTTAATGCTAGAACTGGAGCTTTAAAAACTCTAGGCTATGAAAGCCAATTGGATATGTTATCCATCTCAGTGATAAAATGTTCAAATGTGTTACTTGGTTGTTCTTATGGAGTACATGTATGTGTTTCCGGGTGAATGTTGGTGCATTATTGCACTCCACAATGGTTGTAACTAGCAAAGTTAGAGAAACCATGTGATCTAGTCAAGGACAATAGGTTATGAACAGCACTTGTTGATTAATCCCTTCAAATAAATGTTTACATACGTAATTAACAACACCTTCTAATGTCTTGTCATCATTTGTTTGATATTTAGAGTTTGGTGGTGTTTGGATTAACTATTCCAATCTTGTAATCATGTGTAATGGGCTCTATTCTACACCATGGTTTCAATTCGTTTTTAGATTCATTATAGAGTATAGTAGGTTAAGGGATTTTGGTCCCTAGGTAATAGGCCTATTTTTATAGGAGGATTTTTGAAAGATGTTATTTTGGCTTGTGATGAAACTTGAGATTAGTTACAGAGTTACATTATCTTGAAGGATTTTGGTTTTTTTTAGAGGATTTTTTGAAGATTAATTTTTTGCATGGTGAAATATTTGAGTTTCCATAATTTATTTGTTTTGCCTTAAGATACTTTTTAATGTAAGTGGCAAGGCCACACTGTGACACACCCCTTGTTCTCTATTGCTCTTGTCCTTTGTAGTTATTTTAGTGTAGGGTAAACCTTTCCAATCTTGTAACCATGTGTAGTGGGCTCTTTGTGACACAATGTTTTCAATTTGTTTTTGATTGGTCTTTATCCTTTGTGGTTGTTATGGGAGCTTTACATTTTGTGTAAAACCAATGGAGAAAAATAGAACACCCACTTACAAGGTGGAGGAATAATCGGGCACTATCGCGGTGGCCTCCAGTTACACTACAAACTAATTGATTCTTTTGTAGCTGAAACCTCACCCATAGCAAGCAAGGTGTGTGCTGGGCTATAGCCACACATGCAACTTCTGAAAGTGGGTGAACTCAGTTTTAAAAGTGAAGCCTACTTAAAAAGTGACTAGTTTTGGGCAGTTTCTTTGGCTTTAGAAAGATTTCGATCTCGGTAAAAATCCGTACAGGTTTTTTTTTTTCCTTCTAGTGTAGGTGTAGGTAGCCTTACATAGCATTATAGGAGTGTAAGGAATACAACTTTTGGAAAAGACATAATGCCTGCGGAGGTAGGAATTGTGTTTTTCAAAATGCCCATCAAACATTTGTTTGCTTTGTTTTTCCCTATGAGACGGAACCCGGGATGTGACACTTGGTATCACAAAGAATTTTTTTATAAAAAAACCACGGCCATTTTTATGCCACATAAGAGGGAGCTTTACACTACACAAAAAATAATTCTCACAACCTTTTAAATGAGAATTACTAATGCCAATTAGACATTGGACTAGAAATTTAGTTTTTTTGACAAAAAAATTCTCCAATTTCAAAGAACTGATTATATGACCGATTGAGCTAATTTTAGGAACAACAATACCCTCTAAGTCGAGGCCTTAACAAAAAAGGACGGCCCACTTCTCAGGTGCTACCTACACATAAAGCACTTCAACAAATTTCCTAGTGTATTTGGAAGGTATTCCCAAAAAGATGATGCGCAGAATGAGATGATAGTCAAGTCTAGCCTTGCATTTTGAGAATGTCCACCACATGTGGGCTTCACCCATTGCAAAGCACAAGGCGAATATTATCATGAATGTAAAGCTTTGCCCGAATTTTATCTGTTATGGATGAGGCCTCCTAATAAAGCATAAAATTCTCATAGCAATAGAAGGGCAGTCCTGAAGCTAACCTGTAGATCACATGTGAAAGTGGACCCTTGCATTTTGGAATATGCCATTTTCTCCCTTTTCTATAATGCCCCCTTTTTCTCTTCTATTTCTTTTGATCTTGCTATGAGCTTGAATCATGACGAGCAATACTCTTGGGTTCATTTTGTCGATCTTCTAGCCGTTGCAAAATAAAGAAAAATTCCAACAAATGTTTATAGCAGTTTTCTTTGTGTGATGAATTTTAGTCATGAGGCAAAACCAAAAAAATTCAAAGTTTATTCATGAATTTCTTTTTAAATCTAAAAATTCACCAATTTTCTGCACATTGTTCAACCAAGTAGCCAGGATATATACAAATATTTCAACAAATTTCTACATTCATAGCTGGTCTATATCCACACGTGGCTAAATCTCCTTGAATGATCATCAATGTGGCAACATCACAAATTTGAGGAAAAAAAAAACCCACTTGTTTAGGTAGGTAAGGTAATGGAACACATGTGTTACTAGTGCTTGGGCTGCACTTGGCTCCTGCCTCACACGGGACTTTACTTTGGTGACATCCGCATCCATGGGCCATACTCTATTCTTAAACATATGTAAATCAGAAGGCAAAGGAGTGGGAGAGTTCTTATGCCTTCTCTTTACCTTAAGAGTGAGAGGTATCTTTACATTAACAAGTAGACACACTTTCTGTGCAACTCCTAAGGATAGGCATAAAATCCCTCCTCTTTTCTATAAAGGATATTCATACATATAGGGTGCCCTCCAAATAAATTGAGAGTGGTTTTTGACCCCGTAAAGCACTAGTAGAACTTTGTTTTGGTGCATGGAGGCACTTGAAAAGGTGAAATATTGCGGACAAGGTTGGCAGGGTTAAAATTTGTAACCGCATCTCTCTTCCCTGGGAGGAATGAATTCTCATTCACAATATCTTTTGTTTGGTAGGAAGCCTAGTCAGGCTACCATCAGCACTACATTGGTACCACGACAATCAACACCTCTCCAAAACAAAATTGGTTTGCTACTAAACACCATAATACTGTATCCACAACTGATTATTGGTAGGGTAGAGCAGCCCTTTGCCGTTCAGGGGCCGGTGGGCGAACAGCTGGAGAGGGGACAGTTAATATCTGTTCGTTGTTCAGCAGTGTACTTATTAACGAATGTTTGGCAAAAATTTCTACTGCTTGGATTTTTGGCCTCTGTTGTTGGGGAGGGGGGGGGGGGCCCTTCTATGAGCAGGGGAGGGGGAGGTTCCGGAATGCTTTAAAAGAAAGATTAGGTCCCTTTTTAGGGTTTAGGGTCTGTGCTCGGGGGTACCGAGT